>ERZ773267.204-NODE-204-length-44364-cov-14.446749_pt1 | contig 44364 bp, 70 predicted proteins | sample MGYA00511959_ERZ773267 | MGnify/ENA primary metagenome ERZ773267 (study PRJEB29015, sample SAMEA2738165) | human oral metagenome | biome: human oral; feature: human-associated habitat; material: saliva | place: China | collected 2240 ...
GATGAAAATATGGAAGATGAAATAGAATATAGTGATGAAGAAGAAAAGACAACAAAATTTAAAGATGAAGATATTATAAAAACAGTAGGGATTATAAACAGTATAAACAAAAAGATAAGTAGAAAAGGAAATATGATTTGTTTTATTGAACTTGAAGATATATATGGAACTATGAATCTTATGATATTCGAAAGTGTATATGATAGATATAAGGATATTATAAAAGAAAACAATGTTGTTGGTATATATGGAAAACTAAGTATAAAAGAAGATGAAGCAATTATCTTAGTAAATAATATGACAGAGGTTATTAAAAAACAATAAACATAAACAAAAGTAAAAAAACATTTGTAAAAAACAAGAAAAGGTGTTAATATTTATATATAAACAAACAATAAAAAAATAAAAATAAATTGAATGCTACTAAGATTTTAGTAGTATGGAGTAGAAGGTGATAGTTATGAGGAATAGGAATGAAATAAAGGAAGTAATCTTGATTAATGAAAAAGATGAAAAAGAAAAAATAAAAATAAAGTTAAGAGAGTTTACTTCAAAAAAACTAGTTAGTATATTAAAAAAACTAGTGGAAGATACTTATAAATTCCAGAAAATAAAGATTAATCGGGAATATGTTGACATAGAAAAGGTTAAATATATTTCAGAACAATCGTGCTTGTTATTTGAAGCAAATAAGGAAATATTCGCTTTGGATATGGGAGAAGAGGATAATAAGCTATTAAGTAAAATTTTGCTGCTATTTAATATACAAGCAAATAAACTTATTTACAACAAAATAAATGAACAACTAAATGAAGATAAGTACATTATAGGAGGAGACTCCTATAAAATTCAAGCATTTGTTGTTAATGGAGAAATAGTGATAAAAGAGCATATTTTATTATATACAATAGACCTGATTATGGCCTATTGGAAATATAATAATATTAGTATAAATCTTCAAGCAATAATTTTGGAAAATGTAACGAAAGATGAAGTTATATTGCAAGAGATAGACTCATATAGAGTAGTTGTAGATGAGAATAACATGGCATACAATCAATTTTTCTATGGAAACAGCTACTTGCTATTTCCAATAATGTTATCTAGTGCATATCAAGATGAGTTAGAAAACTTTTCAAATATAGGTTATTATTTATACCATATGTATATGACCTATATGGAAAATGAAGGAAATTAAGAAATGGAGCTTTAAGCTCTTTTTCTTATATATAAATTACATATAAAGAGTATATTTAATGATAATATAAAGACTATATAATTTTATAATGGAAGTTATATAGTCTTTTTTATGCAAATATATTTTGTTATTATAGAGATTTTTAGGTTAAAATATGTTAAAATATATATAAATTTTAATAAATTTATTTAATAGAAAATTTAATAGAAATGGAGAATAAATGGGATTTTTTGATAAGATAAAAGAAAAATTAATAAAAACAAGGGATAATATAGGAAATAAGATAAATGAAGTTTTTTCTGGATTTAAGAAAGTAGATGAAGAACTTTTAGAAAGCTTAGAAGAAGTATTAATAATGGCAGATCTTGGTATGGATACAGTAAGTATTATAATATCAACTTTAAGAGAAAATATTAAGAAAAAAGGTATAGAAGATCCTGAAAAAGTAAAAGAAGAACTTAAAGAAATAATTGTAAAAATGATTGATATTGAAAAGAAAGAAGAAAATGTTAAAAAATGCATATTGATAATTGGAGTAAATGGAGCAGGTAAAACAACAACAATTGGAAAAATGGCAAAAGGCTATATGGATGAAGGAAAAAAAGTTTTACTAGTACCAGCAGATACATTTAGAGCAGCAGCAGGAGAACAAATAAAAATGTGGGCTGAAAGAGCAGGTGTTGATATAACAGAAATAAGAGAAAATGAAGATCCATCATCAGTTGTATATTCAAGTTTAGAATATGCAAATGAAAGAAATTATGATATAATAATAATAGATACGGCTGGTAGACTTCACAACAAAAAAAACTTGATGGAGGAGTTAAAGAAAATAAACAGGTCGGTTGATAAACTGTTAAAAGATAATTATACAAAAGAAACATTACTTGTACTAGATGGAACAACAGGACAAAATGCTATAGAACAAGCAAAAGCATTTGCAGAAGTCACAGATATAAATGGTTATGTGCTTACAAAACTTGATGGAACATCAAAAGGTGGAGTAATAATAGGAATAGTAAATAGAACAAAACTTCCTATAATGTATATAGGAACAGGGGAAAAGATAACAGATCTTCAAAAATTTAATGCAAAAGAATTTGTAGATGCTATCTTTGAATAGATTATGTGGAGGACATATGAACAAAAAGAAAATATTATCTACACTTTTAACAATATTTATAATAGCAATACTTTTAGTTGTTACAAGTGTATATTACATATCTGAAACGATACAATTTAAAGAAATGGGAGAAGAATATTTGAAAGTTTTTCATACTAATTTCTTTGAAAGGGTAGGAATATTTTGTGTATCAGCAATATTTGTATATGTAGCTATAATAATTACAAATATAGGGATAAGAAGAGGGCTTAAAGAACATTTTATAGCAGAAGGAAAAGAACTTCCTAGACTACATAACAATAGTTTGGCAATAATTATAGCAATAATATCAGCACTTGTTGTACAATACTTTTTAGCAGGAAAAGTATTAGGAGTTATTAATATGGGATTTTTTGGAAAAAAAGATCCAATATTTCATATGGATTATAGCTATTTTATAATGGCAATACCAGTTATACAAACTATATTAAAAATGATATTAATATTTTTAGCAATACTTGCATTATATATAGTTCGGATATTATATATTAGTTATTAATACAAATTTAGAAGGAATAGAATTTAAAGGTTTTAAAAGCCTTAAAATGGTTAAACAACTTATAAATGTAATAATAGTAGGAACAGTTGTTGTAATTATGTATAATTTTTTATCACATCAAGATATATTAATAGGAGATATGCTTCAAAAAGAATCTATTAAAGGATCATATTTAACAGGAGCAGGATTTTTAGATGTGAATATAAAATTATGGATATATAGAATAATAAGTGTTGCAATAATAATTGCAGTATATTATTTTATAAAAGGTATAAGAAAAGAAGAATCTAAAAAGATATTATTTTCTATATTATTTGTACCTGCAACATTAATAGTAATATTTTTAGCAAACTTTGTTATAGACTTTATTTTCTTAAGAGGAAATGATATTGATAGAGAAAAAGAATATATATTACAAAATATAAGAGCAACAGAAGAAGCATATAATGTTAATATTGAGAATAAAGAAATAACAAAAGGTACAGAAATAACATCTGAAAAGGTAAAAAAAGATTCAGAGTCTATTGAAAAATTACCAATAATTACACCAGATGTTGTTACAGAAACACTTGAAAATAATACAGATAATAAGGAAAAGAAAACATTATATAAATATGGTACACCTAATTTAGTTAAAAATGGTAATGAATATGAATATTTAACTACAAGAGAAATGGATTATAAAGATAAAACTCTTACAAATAAGATATATAAATATACACATGGTAATTTTGGTATACTTACATCATCAAGTAAGGTAAATGAAAATGGATATCTTTTAAATACTTCAGAAAAATTTGAAGGCCAAGAATTAAATGGTATTAAAATTAAAGAGCCTAGATTATATTATGGAAATAATACAAATACATATGGAGTAGTTGGTGGTAAAGATATGAAAGAATATGATTATCCAACATCAACCCTTACAAATAAGGAAAATATATATTCAGGAAATGGTGGAATAAAATTAAACTTTTTAGAAAGACTTATAATAACATTAACTAAAGGTATAACAGATTTAGTGTTTAATAATAAGATTACAGATGATACAAGAATTTTATTAAACAGACAAATAACTGAAAGAGCAAAGAAGATTTTACCAAATATTAGATATGATAAAGATCCATATTTAGTAGTTAAAGAAGATGGAGGACTTGCTTGGGTTATAGATGGATATACAATAACAGGAAGATATCCATATTCACAAAAAGTTCCTATTGAAGCAGAACAAGGTGGAAAAGAAAGAATTAACTTTATTAGAAATTCAGTAAAAGTTATAGTAGATGCATATAATGGAAATATTGATTTTTATGTAACAGATACAACAGATCCTTTTATATCAACAATAATGAAAACATATCCAACATTATTAAAAAATTATAATGAATTACCAGAAAATATAAAGAAACAAATGAGATACCCACAATACTTATTTGACATACAAGCAAAAGTGTTATCAACATATCACAATACAGATGTGGATAACATATATAGGGCAGATGATAGATGGGAAGTTACAGAAGTTTCAGGTTCAGGACAAAAGAGTTCTACATCAATGTATACTATATTAAAAGAAGGTACTGACTTAAAACCAGCAATTATAACAACATATACACCAGAAAAGAAAAAAAATATTGTTTCATATTTAGTAGGACAAGCAGAAAATGGTGTAAATAAGCTTACAATGTATAGATATAATGAAAAATCAGAATTAAGCCTAAGTTTTATAGATACTCAAATAGAAAAAGATGAAAAAGTTCAAAAAGAATTAAGAGAACTTACAACTTTAGGAACAGAATTAAAGACAGTTAGAATATTACTTCCATATGAAAATACAACACTATATATTAAAACAATATATCAGGTATTTTTAAATGAAGATTCTGTACCGGTTCTTAAAAAAGTAATTGTAGCAAACAAAGGAAAAGTTGGTATAGGAAATAATTTAAAAGAAGCTATGCAAAGAATGCTTACAGAAAATGCAATAGATATTGATGTAAGAGATTTAGCAAATGAAGATGAACTTAAAGATGCAATAATAAAACAAAATAAGACTTTAAAAGATGTTATTAAACAAGGTGATTTTGAATATACAGGTAAAGATATACAAAAACTTATAAAACTTGTAGATCAATTAGAAGAAGTCTCAAAAGAAAAGAAAAAAACAGTAAATATAGTAAAAACAAATTAATTTAAACAAAACAAAAGAAAAGAGGTATGATGGAATTAGTAAGTTACATGTTAAATATGTTTGCAATAATATTTTGGATGTTTAGAGTATATGTAGCACTTATGATATCAAGTGGTGCAACAATACCTTTTACATCTCCAAGTGTAGAAATAGAAATAGTAGTAATATTTATAACATTAATATCAATATTTATGATATTTAGAAGAAATTTAGTGTTTGCAAGTATATACTTAGGAACATATTTCGCATTTTTCACATATGGAATATCCCTTATGAATGGAAACATCTCTGGAAAAGAACAAATGGTAAATGCAATGGCAATGATTTTAGGTATAATTATAGCATTGTTAAATTTCCTAGATGTAATGTTTAATAAGAATAGAAAAGGTAGTACGAAAGACAATAAAACAGATTGGTTTTATGCTACAGATAAATATGAGAGAGAAATTGACGAAAGAGCAGATAGAAATCAGTATAAGATTAGATAATAATAATGAAGATGGGAAAAGTGTTGTTTTCTCATCTTTTGTTTAAGAATATAATTAGAATTACTAAGATATGCTTAAATAAAGAAATGTGGTATAATATAAATATATTATTTATAGAGAGGTGGAGATATGATAAGAATAACATTAACTGAAAACTATACAGGATTTAATATTCAAGGAACTTTTGATGATTTTTATGAATTATATGATGCTATTAGTCATTTTGTGGGATTTGAAAGGAGTGAAGATAAAGCAGAAGATGAAATGAAACTTCATATTCTGGGATTTCTATATGAACTAAGACATGCATATCAAGGAGCAAGAAATATTACTGCGGTTGATAATGAATTAGATGAGGATACAAGAGAATATTTTAGTATTGCTAAATCTGTAAAGAAAGATATATTATATGATTTTAACTATGTAATACCTGAATTAATTTTAGATATATTATTATTTAGGAATATAGTATGTAATAATTTTAAAAAAATAGAACAATATGATGTATATTATAATATAGTTATGACATTCTATAGTAAGGTAATAGAAGCGTTAAAAGGTATATTAACCGAAATACAACTAAAAAAAGCAAGAAAATTAATATCAGAAGGAATGATTTTAGAGAAAATATGGATTAAACAATGGTTTACACTAACGGCCATAGAATATATAAATATGACAAAAAAACAAAGACAAAAGGAGATTATGCATAGCATTCAAGAAATTTGCGATTATATACACTATGACGAGTATGTTAAAATGAGAAAAGAAATTCAACAATATGCAAAAGAAAATAACATAGAAGAAGGTGATGTTGTATACGGGGAATATCCAGATTTTTTTGAATGGTAAAATTGAAAAGCATATAATAAAAAAGGTGAATGATGAAAACTAACAGTGAAAAAATTTCAAGAAGCAATATTAACTGGTATCCAGGACATATGTTTAAAACAAAAAGAGAAATAATAGAAATACTTCGGAAGTATTAATGTAGTAGTAGAAGTTCTAGATGCAAGGATACCGATTGCTTCAAGAAATCCAGATTTAAATGAAATGATAAAAAATAAGACAAGTATAAAAAGGGTTGTATTATTAAATAAGATAGACTTAGCTGATAGTAAAGAAACTAAAAAATGGAAAGAATATTTCGAACAAATGGACTATAAGGTTATAGAAACTATAGGAGATACTGGTAAAGGTATTGATGAATTAAAGAGATATTTAGAAAGCTTACAAAAAGGTGTTAATACAACAAAAACAATAATAATGGGAATACCAAATGTTGGGAAAAGTACAATTATTAACAAACTTTTAGGAAAAAATAGTTTAGAAGCTAAAAATAAGGCAGGAGTAACTAAAAAACTTAAATGGGTAAGAGTAAATGATAAGATTTCTATAATAGACAGCCCAGGAATGTTATGGCCTAAATTTGAAGATACAAAAATAGGTAATAATTTAGCGGCAGTTCGGTAGTATAAAAGATGATATATTTGATATGGTAGATGTTGCATATGAATTTTTAAAAGATATTATAGAACATGAAGAATATCTAAAACTAATAATGAATAGATATAATATATCAAACGAAGAGTATGAAAGAATAAAAAATAATCCGAATGTACCATATAATCTTATGATAGCTATAGGGGAAAGTAAAAATATAGTAAAAAGAGGAAATGAAGTCGATTTAGAGAAAGTATCTAAAACAATTATACAAGATTTAAGAAAAAATAGGATTGGAAATATAACATTAGAAAGAGTAGGAGAAGTATTATAGAAAAGATAGAAGAAGATAGAGAAAAAAATAATTTAACTAAAGCAGATATGTATTCACCTTTAGTATGGGCATATATAGGTGATGTAGTGTATGAATTAAGAGTAAGAGAAAGATTAATAGAAAAATCATATGCAAAACCACACACATTACATTTAAGAAGCATAAAACTTGTAAATGCAAAAAAACAAGCAAGAATACTAGAAGGATTAGAAGAAACATTAACAGAAGAAGAAAAAACAATAGCAAGAAGAGCAAGAAATACTAAAAATTTTCATGTACCTAAAGGAACAAGTGTAGCAGAATATGCAAAATCAACTGCACTTGAAGCAGTTATTGGATATCATCATATAAATGGTAATGAAAAAAGAAAAGAAGAAATATTAGAAAAAATAATAAGTTTAATAGAACAGAATAATTAATAGAAAAAATGCAGCTATATTATGTTGACAATAAATAGAAAATATAGTATAATGAAATTATGTTGAGAATGATTTTAGATTTTAAATAAAGTTTAAAAGGGGTGAGAAAATAAAAAATACAAAATATTACAAAATCATTTTTGATAAATAAATTAAATAAGGTGTGATGGATATGAAAAAAAAGATAAAAAAAGTTGAAAATGGTAATGCAAGAGTAATTGGGATAGATGAATTTGTTCAAAAACTGATTGAAAAAAAGGCAATCAGCAAAACAGATAAAATGTTTTATTTAGAAAATCCAAATGTTTTGTGCAAATTTCTGAATGAAAGAGAAAAGAAATTTGGTGTAAAATATAGTTTAGCATAAAAGAGAGTTTTGATAAAAAGAATCATTATATATGTAATATTTTGTATATAAGAGACCTAAGGAGAAATCCTTAGGTCTTTTTTATTTTGTGAATCTTAAGAAGTATGATATAATATACTTGAAAGAAGATAATAAATATTTAAATTTAAGTATTTAGGAGGTGGAAGATGAACATTAAGGTTAAAAATCTTGAAACAGGTGAAGAAAAGTTATATAATCATAAAATATTAATAAAAAAATTGATAAAAAGGGGTAGATTACAGCCTGGTGAAAGAGAAAAATATTATAAAAATCCAACGGATTTAGTAGTAAGACTTAATATATTTAAAAAAATAGAATTTTTTGAATATATAATAGTTAAGTAGTTAACCTAGAGTATTTATTATACTCTAGGCTTTTTTTTATGTTTTATAGGGGGGTATTTTACAATATCAAGAAATGTGGTATAATAATATAGAAATTAATTAAACCATGGAGGAGAAAATGGGAGAAGTAATAGTAATTACATCAGGTAAAGGAGGAGTTGGTAAAACAACAACTACTGCAAATTTAGGTGCAGCATTAGCATTAGCAGAAAAAAAGGTTGTACTTGTAGATACAGACATTGGTCTTAGAAACTTAGATGTAGTTATGGGATTAGAAAATAGAATAGTATATGATCTAGTTGATGTAGCAGAAGGTAAATGTAAGCTTAGACAAGCACTTATAAAAGATAAGAGATTTACAGACCTATATTTACTTCCTGCAGCACAAACAAGAGATAAAAGTGCAGTTACAGAAGAGCAAATGATAGAAATAACAAATAAGCTTAGAGAAGAATTTGATTATATATTAATAGATTGTCCTGCAGGTATTGAACAAGGATTTAAAAATGCTGTTGCAGGTGCAAATAGGGCGATAGTTGTAACAACAGCAGAAATATCTGCAATTAGAGATGCAGATAGGATCATTGCACTTGTAGAAGTATCAGGAATAAGAAATCCAGAACTTATAATAAATAGGTTAAGACCTGAAATGGTAAGAAAAGGTGAAATGATGGATGTTGATGATATAGTTGACTTACTTTCAATCGAACTTGTTGGGGTTGTACCAGATGATGAATATATCATTATGCATACAAATAAAGGAGAACCAGTTGTAACTAATAAGAAATCACCATCAGGAAGAGCATATATTGAGATATCAAGAAGAATATTAGGGGAAAATGTAGAAATAACAATACCTACAGCTAAAAAAGGATTATTTTCATGGTTTAAAAAAAGATAATAAACAGAAATGAAAATAATATTTAGAAAGGGAAAAAAATATTATGCTAGAAGTATTAAGAGAGTTTTGGAAAAGAGATAAAAGACTTCGGAAAAGGTAAACAAGAGGAAGAAAAAAAAGAAACAACAAGAAATTTTGCTAAAGAAAGATTAAATGTATTATTAGTACAAGATAGAGCAAGTATATCTACAGATTTTATGGAAATAATGAAACAAGATATTGTTAAGGTTATGCAAAAATATGTAATTGTTGATGAAAAAACTGTTGAAATAGAAATGACAAACTCTATAAAAAATGATGGACAAAAATCTGAAACAGGATTTGTTATAAAAGCACCAATTATTAATGTGAAAAATGAAATGAAAGCAGGAAATATTCAAAAAATAGAAGAAATAGTTGAAGAGCTTGCAGAAAAAAAAGAAGAAGCAATTGGTGATGTTGAAAAAGAAATAGAGGAACAAGAAAAAAGAGAAATTATTGAAAGAAATAGAGAAGAAAGAAGAAGCAAACTTTTAAGGGAAAAAGAAGAAAAAGAGAAAGAAAGAGAAAGACAAGAAACAAAAGAAGAAAGTAATAGTCAAGGTGAATAATGAATAAGCAATTTTTTAAAAATTTAGAGTGGAGAGTGTTAATATGTAGCCTATTGCTTCTAGCAATAGGCCTTTTTGCTTTATATTCTGCAACTATAAATAAAGGGTTAGTTGATTTTACAAAACAAGTAAGATGGTTTATAGTATCAATTCCGTTTTTATTATTTTTTACATTTGTAGATTATAATAAGATATTAAAATATTCAGCATTTTTTTATATTATATTTATAGGACTTCTTGTAGGAGTACTTTTTACAAGTCCAATATCTGGAGCAACAAGTTGGTATAATTTGGGGGAATTCTCATTTCAACCATCAGAAATTGGTAAAATATTTATTTTAATGTTTATAGTAGCAACAATAGTTAGATTACAATATAAGGGAAAAGATGAAATAAATAAGTTGTATAAGCTTATAATCTCATTAATAGTAGCAGCAATACCAATAACACTTATAATAAAACAGCCAGATTATGGTACAGCTCTTGCATATATTTTTGCGGTTATAGCAATATTATATGTTGGAGGTCTTAGAAAAAGATATATATTTCTTCGGAGTAATACTTCGGAGGTATTGGTATATATTTAATATATATGTATATACTTCCTGTATATGCACCACATGCATTACAAAGATTTGAAGTATTTATGAATCCAGATTTAGACCCTAGAGGTATAGGGTATAATGTTATACAATCTAAACTTGCAATAGGTTCAGGACAAATATTTGGAATGGGTATGTTTAAAGGGACACAGGCACAACTTCGGATATTTACATCCAAAAACAACAGATTTTATCTATTCATTAATATCAGAAGAATTTCGGATTTGTTGTTTCAGGAATGGTAATAATATTATATATATTTTTAATTTTAGCAGGTATAAATATTGCAAAGACTGCTAAAGATAATTCTGGAACATATATTGCAATAGGAATTACAGCTATATTTTTCTATCATATGGTTGAAAATATAGGGATGACAATGGGATTATTACCTGTAACAGGTGTACCACTTCCTTTTGTAAGTTATGGTGGTTCTTCACTTATAACAAATTTTATGGCAATAGGATTATTGCTTTCTATAAGTGGTAGAAGGAAAAAAGCAATATTTGTAGATTTTGAAGGAACTACAACAATGATTAAAAAAGAGGGATAATGAAGTTAAAGATTGGGAATTTAGAGATAGGAAATAATATTATAATAGGTCCAATGGCAGGAGTATCAGACAAGGCTTTTAGACAAATACAAAAAGAAATAAGCAAAGCTCGGAATTGTATGGACAGAAATGGTTAATGCAAGGGCTGTTGTTTATGAAGATAAAAAAACATTAAAGATGCTTGAAAAATATGAAAATGAATATCCGGTAGCATACCAATTATTTGGAGATGATGCTGAATATATGGCAAGAGCATCTAGAATATTAAGTGAAAAATGTGATATATTAGATATTAATATGGGTTGCCCTGCACCTAAAATTGTTAAAAATGGTGGAGGAAGTGACCTATTAAAAGATATTAAAAAAGCAGAAGAAATTATAATTGCAGTTGTTAATAACTCTAAAGTTCCAGTAACGTTGAAAATGAGACTTCGGATGGGATGAGGACAATATTACATGTTTGGAAATAGCAAAGATCGCAGAAAAACATGGCATAAAAATGATTACAATACATGGAAGAACTAGAAAACAATATTATTCTGGTATTGCTAAATATGATATGATAAAAAAAGTAAAAGAAAATGTGTCAATTCCCGTTATTGCAAATGGTGATATAACAAGTCCAAAGAAAGCATTTGAAGTTCTTGAAGAAACAGGGGCAGATGGAATTATGATTTCAAGAGGTGCACTTCGGAAAGCCACATAGAATAAGAGATATTGTTGAGAGTTTAGAAAAAAATACTATTATAGAAAAAAATGAAGATATTGAAGATGTAAAAAAAATAATATTTAAACATTATGATATTTTAGAAGAATTATATGGTAAAGAAAAAGCAGTAAAAGATATAAGAAAACATATAATATGGTATACATCTGGACTTAAAAATGGCAAAGAAGTAAGAGTTAGAGTAAATGAAATAGATTCAAAAGATAAGATAAAAGAATTATTAAAAATATTATAAGTTTATATGATTAGGAGATATTTATGGAAGAAAGAGAAAAAAGAATAGAAATTGATGAAATATTAAAAAATAAAGATAAATATATAGGAAAAGAAGTATATTTAAGAGGATGGGTAAGAAATATTCGTTTTTCTAAATCTATCCGGGTTTATAGAATTAAATGATGGAAGTAATTTTAAGAGTATACAACTTGTTATAGATGATTCTATAGAAAATTTTAAAGAAATAGATAAAACTACATTATATTCATCTTTAAAAGTTAAGGGAATATTAGTTAAAAGTCAAGGAAAACAAGATATAGAAGTTAAAGTTACTAAAATAGAAGTAGAAGGATTAAGTGATGAAAAATATCCAATACAAAATAAGAGACATACATACGAATTTTTCCGTACAATATCACACTTAAGACCACGTTCAAATTTATTTAGAAGTGTATTTAGAATAAGATCACTTGCATCAATGGCAATACATGAATATTTTCAAAAAAATGGTTATATATATGTAAATACACCAATAATTACAAGTAGTGATGGTGAAGGTGCAGGAGAAATGTTTAAAATAACAACTCTTAAAAATGAAGAAATTGTGAGTGAAACAGAAAAATTATCTAAAGAAAATAAGAAACAAGAAGAAATTAATTCAGAATTAATGAAAAAGGATTTCTTTGGAAAAGATGCATTTTTATCTGTTACAGGACAATTAAATGGAGAATGTTTTGCACATGCCTTTCGGAAAAATATACACATTTGGACCTACATTTAGAGCAGAAAATTCAAATACAACAAAACATGCAGCAGAGTTTTGGATGATAGAACCAGAAGTTGCATTTGCAGATTTAAATGAAATAATGGATATAGCAGAAGGAATGTTCAAATATATAGTAAAATATATATTTGAAAATGCTAAAGATGAATTAGAATTTTTAAACAAGTTTGTATCTGAAGGATTAATAGGAAAATTAGAAAAAGCAGTAGCAAACGGTTTTGCAAGAGTTACATATACAGAAGCAATAGAAAAATTACAAAAATCAGGTAAAATATTTGAAAAAGAAGTAGAATGGGGTATGGATTTAGATACAGAACATGAAAGATATTTAGCAGAAGAAATATACAATATGCCAATATTTTTAACTGATTATCCAAAAGATATTAAAGCATTTTACATGAGAAACAATAATGATGGAAAAACTGTTGCGGCAACAGACCTTTTAGTTCCAGGAATAGGTGAACTTGTAGGAGGAAGCCAAAGAGAAGAAAGATTAGATGTTCTTTTGAAAAAAATGGAAGACTTAGGAATGGATATAAGAGGATATGACTGGTATCTAGATTTAAGAAGATATGGTACTGTAGAACATTCAGGATTTGGACTTCGGATTTGAAAGACTTATAATGTATTTAACAGGAGTACAAAATATAAGAGATGTATTACCATTCCCAAGAACACCAAGAAATTGTGAATGTTAATATAAAAATAAATAAATGATAAATATTAAATAATAAATAAAAATATAATAAAAAAGTAAAAACTAAGAATAATAACAATAATAATAAAAAAATATCAATAAAAAATGAAATTTAGATTTTATATAAAGTCTAAATTTCATTAATGTTATTAAGAAACAATAAGAAGATTAAGAAAAATAAAGAAATAAAAAATATATTAAGATAATAATATATACTAATAATTTTAAATAAAGTATAAAAGCAAAAAAAAGATACTTTTTAGAAAAAGTATCTGGTAGTGAAGAAGGGACTTGAACCCCTGACCCTTCGGGTATGAACCGAATGCTCTAGCCAACTGAGCTACTTCACCGAACACGTATAATTATACTTTAAAATATAATTAATGTCAATTAGAAAAAGGAAATAATATTTTAAATGAAATTAAAAGAAAAGATAGAGGCAATAGTATTTTTTTCAGGAGAACCTATTGCGATTGAATTGTTAGCAGAAACTCTTGAAGTTAAAAAGGAAGAAATAATTGAAAATATTGAAAGATTAATTGAAGAAAAATATTCTGATGATAATACTGGAATTGAGCTTATAATCACAGATGGAATGGTTCAATTTGTTGCAAAAAAAGAAACAATGGGATATATAAATAAGATATTTGATAAAAGAACAAATCCTAAACTTACAAAAGCTGCTATGGAAGTTTTGTCTATTATTGCATATAATGAAGATATAACAAGAGCAGAAATTGAAAATATAAGGGGAGTATCTTCAGATGCTATAATATATAAGCTTATAGAATATGGACTTATAAAAGAAAGTGGAAAACGTGAAACTTTGCGGAAGACCTATGGGATATAGGACAACAGAAAAATTCTTATTAACTTTTGGTATTAATAGCTTAGATGAACTTCCTAAATTGGATGAAATAACTAATATAATAGATGAAAATTAAATATTTGATTGGTGGTAAATATGGTGGAAGCAGAAAAAGGAAATGGTAAGAAAATAATTTTTACAATACTTTTTGTTATAATATTTACAGCATGTCTTGTGTTTTGCTTAACTTCAGATATGTTTAAAGTTAGGAAAATTGAAGTGAAAAATGCTAGTAATTTAGATATTGATAAAATAAAAACAGATAGTGGTATTGTAGAAGGAAGAAATATTTTTTTACAAAGATATTTTAAAGGGATGTTTAAACTTAAAGAAAATGCTAGGATACAAGATGTAAAAATATATCCAGTATTTCCAGATAAAATAGAAATATATGTAGAAGAAAGAAATGAAAATTATCAAATATCAGATGAAAATGGATATTATATAATTGATAAAAATGGATATATATTAAGAAAAAGTGATGAACTTCAAAAAATAATAATGTTATTAGGTTTAAAGACAACATCATTAAGTGATAAGAAAAGAATAGATAGAGAAGACTTAGATGTTTTAGAAAAAATAAATAAGATAAAATATGTACTTGATTATTATGAATTAACAAATAAAGTTACAAGTATTGAAAAAAAAGATAGACAATTTATACTTGATTTAAAAGATGAAAAGAAAAAAATTGTTTTAAAAGAAGAATTAACAGAACTTAGAGCACAAATTTCGATCTCAAAACATATAATTGAAACAGAAAAAGGTAAAGAAGGTGAAATTTTTAATGATAAAAATCAAAAAAGAAATTATATGGTATTTAGAGAAAAGATATGATAATAAAAGTTTTAAGATATATTTGATAAAATGAAATTTTAACAAATTTTTAAGTAGGAAAAAACATGAATAAAAGATATTATGATGAAGATTATGTTGTGATAGAAGAAAAAGAAAACAAAGAAGAGAAAAAAGGAATAGAAATAGAAAATAAAGCAATAGATGATTTAAAAAATGATACTAAATTACAAAAAAATATGTTTAAAGTAATAATAATTGTTGCAGTATTTTTAATAAGTTTAGGGATTACAACATTATCAAGAATAAATAGCAAGAATATAGAAGGAATTGTTAGTACTGAAACAAATGAACTTAGAGATACACTTACAAGTGAAATGTCTAAGAATGCTGAGCTTATAGAAAAAATGGAAAGAAAACAAAAGGAATTAGAAACTTTAAAAAATAATGCAAGTCGGAAGAAGTGATATTGCAGATGATAAGAAAAAAGAAATAGCAGAAAATAATAAAAAATTAGGATTAGTATCTTTAAAAGGTGATGGAATAGAACTTGTATTAAAAGATCGGTGATGATAAGAAAAAGTTAGGAGTAGAAGCTCTTCCTATAATTGTACATGATACAGATATAATAGAAATTGTTAATATATTAAGAAATGCTGGGGCAGAGGCAATATCAGTAAATGATCAAAGGATAATTGCTACAACTCCTATAAGTTGTATAGGTACTGTTATTAAGATAAATGATGAAAAAATAGGTGGACCATATGTTATAAGAGCAATAGGAAATAGTCGGGTATTTGAAGACAGCTTTAGATATTCCAGGAGGAATTTTAAAAATATTAGAAAGTTCTCGGAATAGGAGTAGAACTTCAAAAACAAACTAATATATATATCCCTAAATATAATCGGGGTATATAAGACAGAATATATGAAAATTGATAAAAAAGACAATAATTAAATAAGAGTGGTAATATATGGAAAATAACATAAATAAATATTATGATGATGTATTAGAAGAAAAAGAAATAAAAAAAAGTAAAAGGAAACCTAAGATTAAAACAGAAGAAGAGATTAGAATAGAAAATGATTTAAAAGAAAAAAGAAAAAAGATAAATATTATGAAAAATATATTATATGTTTTAGTTACGATGATAACAGTGTCGATAATATTTATACAAGTAAGAACAGTTGAAAACACTGATTTTAAAGCAATAAAATTGTTAAAAGATACAGAAATAAAATCAGAAATATTAAATGAAAAGACAAAAAATAAAGAATATACAAAAAATATTGAGTCATTAGAAAGAAGGATTGAACAATATAAAAAGTCGGAGATTGCAGGAGAAAAAGTTCCAGAAGTATTAGAAAAAGAATTAGAAGAAACAAAAACGAAACTTCGGAATGTATGATGTGACAGGAGAAGGAATAGAAATAATACTTAAAGATAATCAAGCGTCTGTAATATCTGCAAATGATATATTAACACTTGTAAATCAGCTTATAATATCAGGAGCAGAAGCAATATCAATAAATAACAATAGATATAATAATAATACAGATATTGTTTCTGTAAATAGTAAAGAAATTTTAGTTAGTTCAAAAAGAATAGTAAGTCCATATGTAATAAAAGCTATAGGGAACAAGAAAAATTTAGAAAGTTCAATAACTATTAAGGAACGGATATATCAATCAGATGCTTGCAAATCGGAAAAAGTGTTGAATATAAGTTGGGTGATAATATAAAAATAGGAAAAAATGATGAAGAGGTGAAATTTAAATATGCAAGATAGTAAAAAGTTTCCACAAACACATAAAGAATGTGGATGTAAAAGAGAAGATTTTATAGAATCTTTAAATTATATACCTAGAGAAGATTTAAAAGTGTTATTAAATCAAGGTTTTGTTGAAGCAGAATGTGAAAATTGTGGTACAGAATATAGGATAGAAAAAGAAGAATTAGAAAAGATTGTACAAGAGATAACAAATATGGATATATCTTGTGATACATCTTTATGTAATACTTGTGATATAGGATGTTTTGATTAAAGGAGAAATAGGATATTTATGTTTTATATAATAATAGTTATAGGAGTAATACTTCGGGGTACTTATAGGAAAAAGTCTTCCAATAATACCATATACATATTCAATGTATGTATCTGTTGCAATACTTGCAATATTAGATACAATATTTGGAGCAATTGCCTCTAAAATAAAAGGAAGGTTTGATTTTAAAGTTTTTATATCAGGATTTTTTGGAAATGCACTTCTAACTATGATGTTAGTATATTTAGGAATAAAGTTAAATCTTGATATACATATAGCAGCAGTAGTAGTTTTTGTAAGCAGAATGTTTAATAATTTGTCAATAATAAGAAGGTATTATATTGATAAATTGTATATAAATAAAAATGAAACAGGTAAAGAATAGCTTAAATTTAACTCTTTTAAAACATGAAAAAATATGTTAAAATTATTTGACTTTTTTACAGAAATGTAATACTATTTAAACAGTAAATTTAAGTTAAAATGGAGGCAGTTTTGGCAATTGGTGATATAATTGTTGGAGTTGATATAAGTTATTCTAAAGTAAGCTTAGTAATAGGAAAAATTGACAATTCAAATCACATACAACTTATAGTTGCATCACATAAAGAATGTGATTTAGAGGCTAAAGGGAATTTGTTAGAGTTTGATGAAAATTCTCTTATTTCAATTTTAAGCGAAGTGGTAGACGAAGCAGAAAAAATTTCAAAATTAAAAATCAATTCTGCATATGTTTCTCTACCTCGGGAATAAACTGCAGATATTACAAAAACAAGCAATAAAAACAGTAAATAATAAAGAACAAAGAGTTACAGAAAATGATGTTATAAGTACAATACTAGAAATAGGAAAATCTGATGTAGAAACAGGATATACAATTATTGATATAATACCAGATATATTTGAATTAGATTCAGGCGAGATGGTAAAAGAGCCTATAGGTAAGAAAAGTTCAAAGATTACATTATATGCTCAAGCAATAATTGCTAAAAAATTATATATTAGTGAACTTAAAAATGTATTTGAAAAAGCAGGATTAAGTATTGATGGATATTCACCTAAAATACTTGCTGAAAAAGATTTTTACTGTGAAGAAAGAGAAAAAAAAGAAGATCTTTTAATAATGGACATGGGTTATAGAAAAACAGATGTGGGATTATTTATTAAAGGAACATTTATATATGCAGATACATTTGATATAGGTGGAAATGATATTACGACAGATATAGAATATATATTTAATATAGGATATTCAGAAGCAGAAAAATTAAAAACATCATATAATGTTGCATTAAAAGAATATGTTAAAAATGATAATAATATATCACTTTCAACAGTTGTTACAGCAGATCCTAATAAAAGGATTATAAAACCTTCAGACATATCTGGAGTAATACAGGGAAGACTTACAGATACTATAGAAAAGATATTTATAAAATTAAGAGAAATAGGTTTAGATAGATACATTAAAAAAATAATAATAGTTGGACAAACATTAGAAAAAATTGATAAAACAGATGTATTAATTTCAAATATAACAGGTATAGATGTTAGAAAAGCAACAATAAAAAATATAATAAAATTAGATGAAAACTATAAAGATGCATATTCAATAATTAAATATTTTGCATCAAAGCCTTTTGCTAAAAGTATTGCAAGTAATGTTGGAGCAGAAGAAGAAAAAAGTGCTTTAAAGAGAATAATGAATAAAATTAAAGAATTTTTCTATACATAAATCTATACATAAACAAATAATTTGATATAATATGATTATATATGATATAAACTATACATAAGAAAAACTGAGACAGAATACTAATTTATAAAAATGACAAATGACAAATAACAAAATACTTAAGGGGGAAAAGAATGTATATAGAAAATAAAGTCAGAGAAATAGTTGAAAGAGAACAATTTGAAGAAGCTATAATTAAAGTAATAGGTGTTGGAGGAGCAGGAAATAATTCTATAAATAGAATGATTGAAGCAGGAATTAAAAATGTAGAGTTTATAGCTATTAATACAGATAGACAAATATTATCAAAATCAAATGCAGAAGTTAAACTTCAAATTGGTGAACAATTAACAAGAGGACTTCGGAGCTGGTGGAAGTGCTGAAATAGGTGAAAAAGCAGCAGAAGAAAGTAGAGAAGAAATAGAAAAAGTATTAGAAGGTGCAAACATGGTTTTCATTACAGCAGGAATGGGTGGTGGAACAGGTACAGGTGCAGCACCAGTAGTAGCAGAAATAGCTAAATCTAAAAATATATTAACAATAGCAATAGTTACAAAACCATTTACATTTGAAGGAAGAAAGAAAGCATTACAAGCAGAAAAAGGATTAGAAAAATTAAAATCAAATGTAGACTCACTTATAGTAGTACCAAATGATAAATTATTACAAATTATAGACAGAAAAACATCAATGAAAGATGCATTTATGATAGCAGATGATATTTTAAGACAAGGTGTTCAAGGTATATCAGACTTACTTATTATATCAGGAGAAGTTAACATTGACTTTGCAGACTTAAGAAATGCAATGAAAGATAAAGGTATAGCACATTTAGGTGTTGGTAGAGCAAGTGGTGAAAACAGAGCAGAAGATGCAGCAAAACTTGCAATTCAAAGTCCATTACTAGAAACAACTATAGATGGAGCAACATCAGTAATATATAATGTTACAGGTGATAAATCATTAACATTACATGAATTTGATACAGCATCACAAATTATTAATCAAGGTGCAGATCCAGATGCAACAATAATAATGGGTAGAGTTATTGATGAAACAGCAGGTGAAGATGTTATAGTAACTGTAATTGCTACAGGATTTGAAGGAGAAAGAAAAGTTGTAAAACAAGAAACAGAAACTGTAGAACAAACACAAGCTACACCATTTTATGAAAGATTAAATACAAGACAAGAACAACAATCATCATCAGATGAACCTCGTATACCAGATTGGTTAAGAAAAAATGGAGGAAGTTTCTAAGTTTAAATTATATAAGCTTAAATATTTACTGAATAAGAAAAAGATATAAATGGTATAACAATAATGACTAAATTATGATATACTATGTATATCTTTTATTTTGTATATGAAATATAAATATAATTAGAAAAAATATAAATAAAACATAAGTATATAAAATAATTAAAATTTGGAGGGAAATTTTGGAAGAAATATTAAAAATAGAAAATTTAGTAGTAGAAGTAGAAGGAAAAAGAATATTAAATGGTGTTAACCTACTTGTAAGAAAAGGTGAAATACATGTACTTATGGGTAAAAATGGTACAGGAAAATCAACATTAATGTATACAATAATGGGACACCCAGATTATGAAATAGTTGAAGGAAAGATATTTTTCATGGGAGAAGATATCACAGATATGGAAACATATGAAAGAGCAAGACTACGGAATATTTTTGTCCTTCCAAAACCCAGAAGAAATAGCAGGAATAAAAACAACAGATTTCTTAAGATTTGCAAAAACAAAAGTTTCTGATGAAAAAATTTCAAGTATGAATTTTGCATTAAGAGTTGCAAAAGAAATAGAAAATTTAAATATGAAAAAAGATATGCAAGGAAGATATTTAAATGTAGGATTTTCAGGTGGAGAAAAGAAGAAAAATGAAATATTACAATTAAGTATATTAAAACCAAAGCTTGCAATGCTTGATGAAGTAGATTCAGGTCTTGATGTTGATGCAACAAAAGATGTTGAAAATGCAGTAATGAGATATTTTGATAAAGATAAAGCTATAATAATGATTTCACACCATTTAGAAATGGTACATAGAGTAAAACCAGATTTTGTACATATATTATCAAATGGAAAAATAGAAAGAACAGGAGATATATCTTTAATAGAAGAAATTCAAAAAAATGGATATGGAAAATAATATTAGATAATAGAAAATATATAAATTATATGAAATTATAGAAGATTAAGATGGGAAAAAGATGAAAAAGAAGACTAATATAGAAGAATTAGATAGAGGAATCTATGATATTATAGAAGATGTGGAGATATCTAAAAAACTTGATAAGGGATTAACAGAAGAAATAGTAAGAGAAATCTCTAAAGAAAAAGATGAACCAGAATGGATGTTAGAGATAAGATTAAGAGCACTTAAAAAATATAATGAAAAACAAAATCCTAATTGGGGTCCGGAATTAGATACACTTAATATGGATGATATTGTTACATATATAAGGCCTGATGCTAAAAAAGAAGCATCATGGGATAATGTTCCAGAAGGTATAAAAAATACATTTGAAAGACTTCGGAATACCATATGCAGAAAAAAAATATTTAGCAGGTGTAAGTGCACAGTTTGATTCAGAAGAAGTATATCATAATGTAAAAGAAATACTAACATCACAAGGTGTAATATATATGGATATGTCAGAAGCAGTTAAGAAATATCCAGAGCTTGTACAAAAATATTTTACAAAAGCAATAGATGAAAATCTTCATAAATATACAGCACTTCATCTTGCAGTATGGTCACGGAGGATCATTTGTATATGTGCCTAAAGGAGTAAATTTAGAAATACCAATACAATCATATTACAGGTTAAATGCAGCAGGTGCAGGACAATTTGAACATACATTAATAGTTGCAGATGATGATGCAAGTATATCATATATAGAAGGGTGTTCAGCACCTAAATATAATGTTGTAAACTTACATGCAGGAAGTGTTGAAATATTTGTAGGTAAAAATGCAAAAGTTAGATTTTCTACAATAGAAAACTGGTCTAAAAATATGTATAATTTAAATACTAAAAGAGCAATAGTTGAAGAAAATGGGAAGATAGAATGGATATCTCGGATCATTTGGATCAAAAGTATCAATGCTATATCCTACATCTGTTCTTGTAGGGAAAAATGCAGCAAGTGAATTTACAGGAATAACATTTGCAGGAAGTGACCAATATATAGACAATGGATGTGCAAATATACATTTAGCAGAAAATACATATTCAGCAGTTACAACAAAGGCTATAACAAAAGGAAATGGTATAAGTGTTACAAGAAACTATGTATATATAGATGAAAAGGCAAAAGGTTCAAAATCAAACTCTGATTGTGAAAGTTTAATGCTTGATAAAGAAGCAGTTTCAGACACTATACCTATAATGACAGTTAAAACAGATGAAGCAGATTTAGGACATGAAGCAAAAATAGGTAAAATTGGTGATGAACAAATATTTTATCTTATGAGTAGAGGACTTAGTGAAGATGAAGCAAAAGCTATGATAGTAAGAGGGTTTGCAGAACCAATATCAAAAGAATTACCTATAGAATATGCAGTTGAAATGAATAATTTGATAGGATTAGAACTAGAAGGAACAAATGGATAATGAAAAAAATATATTTAAATAGGATGGAAAAAAAGACTTGGAATCATATAAATATTAATGAAAAGGTGATGACAGTTCCATATATACAATTTAAAGAAAATGAAGAGATTATAGGAAGTATAAACGATAGGATAAGAAAAATACCAAATCCTGGAAATTATACAAGAAAAGATCAAGAACATGAAAATAATAGTATAAACAATATATATGTTATAGAAAAAATAGAAGAAGCAGGAAAAAAAGAAAAAGAAAATCTAAAACAAGAAAGTTTAGAAGAAATATTAAATAATGGAAAAAATACAGAACATAAAAGAAGATATGTTTATGGAAAAGATTTGGTTCAAGAATATGGAAAAGATTATTTCTTAGATGATGAAGAAATTAATAATATAATCACAAATGCTAATAATATTAAAAATGAAAAAATATTGAATCATAAATATATTAAAAACTTAAATGATATACAAATATCTGAAGATAAAGAAGAAAAGATTATAGAGATTAAAAATGAGGGGATATTATTATCAAATACTAGAATAACATTAAGAAAAAATATATCTGCTAAATATGTTTTAAATATATGTGAAGAAATTGAAAATACATATAGGGATAATAATATAATTATAAGAGCAGAAGAGGGTTCAGAGTTTGAAGTAGTAATTATATTTAATGAAAACAAGAAGAATTTTGCACTTGATAGCATATATGTTGAAGCAGAAAAAAATGCTAAGGTAAAATTACTATATGTTTTCTTAGGAAGTGGAAATCAGATAATAAAACATGTGACAAGAGTTGATGAAAAAGCAAAAGTAGAAATAAGTCGGAATATATTTACTTCGGAAAAGATAAAAAGTTAGACTTCCTATACTATGCAGATCACATAGGAAAAGAATCAATAACAACTCTTGATATAGAAGGGGTACTTTTTGAAAATGCATATAAGGATTTTAGAGGTATTATAAACTTTAGGAAAGGAACTCCAGAATCTGATGGTAGAGAAAGAGAAAATGTATTATTATTATCTAAAGAAGCAAAAACAAAATCATCACCAATATTATTATGTGCAGAAGAAAATGTAAATGGAAATCATGCTGCATCAATAGGAAAGATTGATGAAAAGAAACTATTTTATCTTCAAACAAGAGGATATAGTAAAGAAGAAGGAAAAAGAGAAGTTGTACTTTCTAAAATAGTACCACTAATATTTGAAAATGAAGAATATTTAGAAGAAAATACAGAAAGTATATATTTAAACTTTAAGAAAAAAATATATGAAAATATTGTAAAAAGCTTACAAGAAATTTAATGATTATATAAATATAAGTTAAGAGAAGGAGAAAAAATGTTAACAGTAACAGGAGTAAGTTTAAGATTTGGAGCAAGAGTACTTTTTGATGATGTTAATTTAAAATTTGAAAAAGGAAATTGTTATGGTGTTATTGGTGCAAATGGTGCAGGTAAATCAACATTTTTAAAGATATTATCTCGGAGAAATAGAAGCAAATAAGGGAGAAGTATCTATAACTAAAGGTGAAAGAATATCAGTACTTGGACAAGATCACTATGCATATGAAGACTATAGGATAATAGATGTAGTAATAATGGGAAATACTGAACTTTACCAAATAATGCAAGAAAAAGATGAAATATATTCAAAACCAGAATTTACAGAAAAAGATGGGATGATAGCGGCAAAACTTGAAGAAAGATTTGCAGAGCTTGATCGGTTGGAATGCAGAAACAGATGCAATAAAAATGTTAGTAGAACTTGGAATAAGTGAAAAGAAATTATACCGGAAATATGTCAGAGTTAGAAGGTAAAGATAAAGTTAAAGTACTTTTGGCAAAAGCACTTTTTCGGAAATCCAGATGTACTTCTATTAGATGAGCCTACAAATGATCTTGATATAAGAGCAATAGAATGGTTACAAGATTTCTTAATTGATTATGAAAATACTGTTATAGTAGTATCACATGATAGATATTTCTTAAACACAGTTTGTACAAATATTGTGGATGTAGATTATGGTAAAATAAAAATATATCCAGGAAACTATGATTTTTGGTACCAATCAAACCAACTTATACAAAAACAAATGAAAGAATCAAATAAGAAGAAAGAAGAAAAGATAAAAGAATTAAAAGATTTTATCGCAAGATTTGGTGCATCACAAAGATCAAAACAAGCAACATCTAGAAAGAAGACATTAGAAAAGATACAATTAGATGAAATAGTAGCATCAAATAGGAGATATCCATATATTGATTTTTCAAAAGAAAGACAAGTAGGTAAAGAGGTTATAAAAGTCAGTCATATATGGAAAGAAAATGGAGAAGCAAGTATAAGAGATTTAACATTTGATATAAAAGTAGGAGATAAAGTCTTAGTGCTTGCAGAAAATGAAAATAAAATAACAACACTTTTTAATATTTTAGCAAAAGAAGTAGAACCTGATAAAGGTTATGTAGAATATGGACAAACAATAACAACATCATATTTGCCAAAAGATAATAATGAATATTTTAAAGATAAAGATGAAAACTTGGTAGATTGGCTTAGAAAATATTCAAAAGATCCAGATGAAACGTATTTAAGAGGATTTTTAGGAAGAATGTTATTTTCAGGAGAAGAAGCATTAAAAAAGGCAAATGTGTTATCAGGTGGAGAAAAGGTTAGATGTATGTTATCAAGACTTATGTTATCAGGTGCAAATGTAATTATACTAGATGAGCCAACAAACCACTTAGACATGGAAAGTATAACAGCATTAAATAATGCACTTATAAAATTTGATGGGGTTATAATATTTACATCACATGATCATGAGCTTGCAGAAACTGTAGCAAATAAGATTATAGATATAACAGGTGACAAGGTTGTAATACGTGAATGTGGATATAATGAATATATAGAATCAAAGGAAAAATAGGAGATAAATAATGAAAGTAGCAGTAATATATTGGAGTGCAACAGGAAATACAAAGATAATGGCAGAATCAATAGCAGAAGGAGTAAATGAAAAAGGTGGAAATGCAGAGATTTTCTATGTATCAGATTTTGAAGGAAATATAGAAGATTATGATTTAATAGCACTAGGATGTCCAGCAATGGGAGCAGAAGAGCTAGAAGAATATGAATTCAGACCAGTTTTTGATATGGAAAAGGAAAAATTAAAGACAAGAAATGTAGTACTTTTTGGTTCATATGATTGGGGAAATGGTGAATGGATGGATTCATGGAAAGAAGAATGCATTGAAAACGGAATAAATGTTACGAAGACATATATTGCAAACAATACACCAGAACAAGAACAAATAGAAGAATTAAAACAACTTATAATAGAATAATATATAATATACACTAAAAAATATATATGTTTTTAGTGTATTTTTTAATTATTTGTTAAATATGAAAAATCGTGATAATATATGAAAAAATAATATATTTATTTTAAAAATTTAAGATAAAGGAGTTGAGAAAAATGTTGAACGTAATTATAAGCATAATTCTTTTTATTATTTTAGTATCTTTCCTTAATAAAAATGCCTTAGAAGAAGAAAAAAAGGGCTACAAAATAGTAGCGGGTATATCATTTTTGATATTTTCTATTAATTGGAATATAAATAAAGATCCAATTATAGTATTACTACTTATGACATGTATATGGATAAAAGAACATTATATTAGAGATACATATAATATACATGAAAGGACAATTATTGATGATATATTTACATGTTTAATTTATTTAGCAATTTTCATATTTCTTTTTAAAAATATGATATATGGAATGCTTGGAATCTAATAAATAAATAATAGGAGGGATCAATATGAAAGATTATTCAATGTTAATATTAATATACATTATTTTTGGAACTGTAGTTCCAATGATAATAGGAATCTCAGCAGTATATGGCAAATGTGGGATACCTGCAGTTAGATTAGTATTTTACTTGTTATTAACTGTAGGAAGTATATCTTTAATGGTATATTATTCTACGCCAATGTACCAATTTAAATTTTGGGTATTTATTTTATTAGTTATAAACTGCAAAATAAATGCTTGGATGTCAAGTGGAAGCTTGACAATTAATGCATTGGTTAGAAAAATGATGATTGTTTTAATGATAATATTTTTTGTGATGGGGGCAATTTTTAATTATCACCCATTAATGGGATTTGTTTATCATTTTTTGGACAAGCTTTAGGCTTGTCCTTTTTGATTTTTTTAAAATATGGTATAATATGTTAAATTAAATAAAAAGAGGTAAAAGTGGGATATAATATAGAGGGGATAAGAAAAGATTTTAAACAATTGGAAGATGGAAATATATATTTAGATACTGCAGCAACAGCATTAAAACCAAAAGTTGTTATAGATGCTATAGATGAATATTATAATAAGTTTAATCGGAAATTCCCATAGTAAAATGAGTATATATGGAGATAAAAGTAGTGAAATAGTAGAAGAATCTAGAAGGGTAATTTCTAAATATATCGGTGCAGAATATAATGAAATAATATTTACAAAATCAGCAACAGAGAGTTTAAATACTTGTATATTTGGAATTGAACATAAGCTTAAAGAAAATGATGAAATATTATTAAGTATATTAGAACATCATGCAAATATTGTACCATATCAAATTATAGCAAAAAATAGTCATTCAAAAATTAAATATGTATATTTAAAAAAAGATTATGGATTTAATTATGAAGATTTTGAAGAAAAAATAACAAAGAAAACTAAGATTGTTGGGATAACAATGCAAAGTAATGTTACTGGTGAGGAAATAGATATTGAAAAAATATGTGATATTTTAAAAAATAGGTCAGAAAAATTAGGTATGGATATACCATATCTAATAATAGATGGGTCACAAGCAATAACACATAAAAAGATAAATCTTAAAAAATTAAAAGAAATATTTGCATTTGTATTTTCAGGACATAAACTATATGGACCACAAGGAATAGGGATATTATATTTAAAAAGAGAAAAAATAGGAGAAGTAGATCCTAGAAATTATGGTGGAGATATGATTGAATCTGTTTTAGAAGATAATGTAACATTTAAAGAAGGTTTTGAAAAATTTGAAGGTGGTACATTAAATATATCAGGAATTTATGGATTATCTAAAGCTATAATATATATAGAAAAAATAGGGATAGAGAATATTGAAAAACATTTAAAAGATCTAACAAAATATACAATACAAAAATTAAAAAAAGAAGTAAGAAATATAAGAATATATGCTAATAAAAATACTTGCCGGTATAGTTACATTTGTTATAAAAGGAATACATTCACATGATATAATAACAATGTTAAATTCAGAAAAAATATCAGTAAGAGCAGGTCATCATTGTGCAATGCCATTACATAGATATATTGATGAAGTATCAACATTAAGATTAAGTTTTGGAATGTATACAACTAAAGAGGAAATAGATTATACAATATCTAAAATAATAGAAATAGGAGAAATGTTTAATTGAAATTAAGTAAAGAAGAGTTAGTTGAAATGTATAAGAATATAATTATAGAAAATACAAGAGATAAAAAACATAAAAGAGAAATAAGCGGAATAGAAAAAGAGGGTATAAACCCAAGTTGTGGAGATGAGCTTAAAATATATGTTAAAATGAATGAAGATAATTCTATTATACAAGAAATAAGTTTTACAGGAAGAGGATGTGCAATATCAGAAGCATCAGCAAATATAATGTCTGAAATACTTAAAGGTAAGACAAAAGAAGAAGCAAAAAAAATAATAACTACATTTTTTAATATGATTAAATTAAATGAAACAAATGAAGAAAAACTTATGGAAATATTAGGTGATGCATATGCTTTTAAAAACATTGCATATATGCCATCAAGAGTTAAATGTGCTTTTTTAAGTTGGAAAACACTTGAACAAATATTAGATGAGTTGAACTAATAGAATAAATTAAAATAAAGAAAAATAAATGATAAAAAGCAGTGTATTACACTGCTTTTTGTTAAGTGTTAAAATTAAAATTAATAATAATTAATTTTTCGAGCTTTACATTTATATGTAGGCTCGAATCTCCAATCTGATAGTTTTGTCTTACATATCATTGCAGTAGATAAATAGAGATTATATTCTGAACTATTTATCTCTGTTCTATTTCTAAGGAGCATATCTAGTTTCTTTTTATCATAGATATACACTTCGGGAATTGATAAACTATTATATTTTACAATATAGTAGATTTCTTCTCCTTTATAATGACCTTCATGCAAGGTAATCATATCAGTTATATTTAATCTTAACATTTTTCATCACTCCCTTTAATTTAAAAGAAATTTATTATTATTATAATTTAATTATATAATAGATATTAAAAAAATCAAATTTCTTTTATTTTTCAGAGTTAAAATATTCAATAGTATTTTGTTTATTTAATAAAAAAAGTTATTAAATAGTTTAATAAAAAATTCGAAAAAAATTTTGATATGTAAAATTAGAAATGTTTAAAAATAAATAAAAAAAGGGATAAGATATCGGTTATTTAAATTTACAAAGAAATAGTTATGTGATAAAATTACATGTAAGAAAAAATAAGGAGGTCATGAAATATGAATATTAGTATGGAAAAATTAGTGGGATTTGCAAAAGAAAAAGGATATATATTTGCAGGTTCAGAAATATATGGGGGATTATCAAACACTTGGGATTATGGGCCTCTAGGAGTAGAACTAAAAAATAATATTAAAGATGAATGGAGAAAAACATTTGTAAGAAAATCTAAATATAATGTTGGACTTGATTCTGCAATATTAATGAATCCAAAGGTATGGGAAGCATCTCGGACATTTATCAAACTTTAGTGATCCTTTAATGGATTGTAAAGAATGTAAAACAAGACATAGAGCAGACAAGATTATAGAAGAATGGATGTTTAAACATGGAATAGAAGGTGTAGTTGATGGTTGGAGTGATGAAAAAATGCAAAACTATATTATTGAAAATAATATTGTGTGTCCAACTTGTGGAAAATTAAACTATACACCAATTAGAAAATTTAATCTTATGTTCAAGACATTCCAAGGTGTAACTGAAGATAAGAAAGCAGAAATATATTTAAGACCAGAAACAGCACAAGGTATTTTTGTTAATTTTAAAAATGCATTTAGAGCAGTTAGAGGGAAGCTTCCTTTTGGTATAGCACAAATAGGTAAGAGTTTTAGAAATGAAATAACACCAGGTAATTTTATATTCAGAACAAGAGAATTTGAACAAATGGAACTTGAATTCTTCTTTGACCCACAAGATGGGAAAGATTGGTTTTCATACTGGAAAGATATTTGCCACAACTGGCTTATTGATCATGGAATGAAAAAAGAAAATATAAGAAGAAGAGACCATTCAAAAGAAGAATTATCACACTATAGTGATGGTACAACAGATTTAGAATATCTATTCCCATTTGGATGGGGAGAACTTTGGGGAATTGCAAATAGAACAGATTTCGACCTTAGAAATCACCAACAATTCTCAGGAGAAAATTTAGAAGTTATGAGAGAAGATAACACTAAATTTATACCACATGTTATAGAACCATCAGTAGGATGTGATAGAGTATTATTAGCATTTTTATGTGATGCATATAATGAAGAAACTTTAGAAGATGGAGATACAAGAGTAGTTTTAAAATTAGATAAAACATTAGCACCATATAAGGTTGCAGTATTACCACTTTCTAAAAAACTTTCAGAAGATGCAGAAAAAGTTTATGAAGAATTACAAGAATATTTCTCAGTAACATTTGATGAAACAGGAAGTATTGGTAAGAGATATAGAAGACAAGATGAAATTGGTACTCCATATTGTGTTACTTTTGACTTTGACAGTTTAGAAGATAAGATGGTTACAGTAAGAGATAGAGATACAATGGAACAAGAAAGAGTGGAAATTTCAAAACTTACTGAATATTTAAGAAAAAAATTAGAAGAAAAATAATAAAATAAAGTAAATTTTAAGAATAGGAATAACATGTTTGTAGATTATATAAAAATTAGAATAAAAGCTCGGAAACGGTGGAGACCGGAGCAACAAGTTTTAGAAGAGAAAAATATGTGCCAGATGGTGGACCAGATGGAGGAGATGGTGGAAATGGTGGAAACATCATTTTTGTAGTTGATAAAGATCAAAACACATTAAGAAATTTTAGATGGAATAAGCTATATAAGGCAGAAGATGGTGGAAATGGTGCAGGATCAAATTGTACTGGGAAAAAAGGAGAAACGCTTAAAATTGGTGTTCCTAAAGGTACAATAATTGCAGATAGTAAAGGACATATACTTGCAGATATTTCGGAAAGTGATAAAGAATATTTAATATTAAAAGGTGGAAGAGGGGGACTTCGGAAATACACATTTTAAAAATTCAAAAAGACAAGCACCTAATTTCTCTATAGATGGTGAGAAAACAGAAGAACATGAAATAGTTTTAGAGCTTAAAACAATAGCAGATGTTGGGCTTTTAGGATTTCCTAATGCAGGAAAATCAACATTATTATCAAAGATAAGTAAGGCAAGACCAAAGATAGCAGGATATGCATTTACAACTTTAGAACCAAATCTTGGAGTTGTTACAGATAAGTTTGGAAGACAATTTGTAGTAGCAGATATACCAGGAATAATAGAAGGGGCATCTGAAGGTGTAGGACTTCGGATTTAAGTTTTTAAGACATATAGAAAGATGTAGATTACTTCTTCATATTGTTGATGGTTCAGGACTTGAAGGAGATCCAGTAGAAAGAATTAGAGTAATTAACGAAGAAGTTAAAAAATATAGTGATAAGACTGGAAGTAAGAGACAAATCTTGTGTATAAACAAGGTTGATATTGCAAGTAAGGAAAATATACAAAAAATTGAAGAATATGCTAAAAAAGAAAAATTAGACTATATTTTAATATCTGCAGCAACAACAGAAAATGTAGAAAAATTAGTTTCAATGGTTGCAGATAAATTAGAAAAAATACCAAATGAACCATTAGTTGATATAGAAAAAATATATGAATTAAAAGATAAGGAAGAAGAAGTATTAGTAGAAAAAATTATTCTTAAAAAAGGTGTGAAATTATTTAAAGTTACAGGAAAACTTGCAACAAGAATAATGGGAAGAGTAAATATTGCAGATAATGAATCAATGCATTTCTTACATAAAGTTTTAGAAGAAACAGGGATAACTGAAAAGTTAGAAAAACTTGGTATAGAAGAAGGTGATTTAATAAGTATTGCAGACTACGAATTTGAATGGTATGTATAATAAGGGAAAAAATTATGGCAAAAATGACATATGAAGAAAAAATCTATTCAGATAACCTTACAGATAAGGATAAAAAGATTTTAGGGTATATTGAGGAACAATGGTATCTAAATGGTGGATTTACTCCATCATATAGGGAAATATGTAAAGGACTTAATATAGGATCTACATCAACAGTATATGCTTCTATAAGAAAGTTAGAAGAAAAAGGGTATATAAAAAAGACTATAAACAAAAATGATAAAGTAAAAAGATATGATCTTGTAATAAGCTCTTTAAATCTTGATGGAACAAAACTTAGAAAAAAGAAAAATGAAAAACATGAACTTGTAAGTTTAAAGGTTGCAAAAGTACCATATATATATAAGATTAAAAATAAGGAAAATATATTTTCAGAGGAAAATTTAAAAGAATATATAGCAATTCCTATAGAATATGGTAAAGAAAAAAATATGTATGCTTTTGAAAGTAAAAATTCAGAATTTAAAGAAGTTGGAATACTTAATAAGTCTTTAGTAATATTTGATACAGAAGAAAGATATATATCAAGAGATCTTGTAGCAATAATAGAAGAAAAAGCAAGTTACACAAGAATAGGAATTAAGAGATACGAAAGAGGAGATAGTACAGAAAATATTTTAGGCAAAATAGTTGGAGTATATACAGATATAACATATTAAAATTTTAGGAGAAGCCATGGCAAAAAATGTGAAACAATATGAAAATATATTAGAAAAAATAATTATAAAGTTTGGGATAGAAATAGAAAATAGAGAAAATGCACTAGAAGTAATATCTTGCTTAAAAGACAAAAAAATAAGCATAAGTACTATTAACGTGTATCCAGAAATTGTAAATATTAAATCAAATAAGGTATCTAATATAATAGATGCTTTTAAAGAATCAAATTTACCAATAGAGATTTTAGAAAAAAATCCTAATATAATTGAAAGAACAAATGGAGCAAGAGTTAAAAAAATAGCAGAACTATTAAATGAAAAAATATTAACAAAGAAAATGCTTGAAAAATTTCCAGATATAGTAGCAATTGGTAAAAATGATAATATTATAAATATTATAAAGTTATTTCAAGAGATAAAAATAGATAAGAAATATTTTGAAACAACAGGTGGAGATATACTTGCAAATGGTGAATTTTCGGAAGTTAAAAAAATAATAGATATTTTAGAGAAAAATGATCTATTAAAAATAGTATTAAAAAAATATCCAAAGGCAATATATAAAAATAGTAGTATGGTTATATCTGATATTATAGCCTTATACAAAAATCCTAAAGAAAAATTACGGTATTAGTATATTAAAAAAATATCCAGAAATTTTAGCAGAGACTACAAAAGTAAGAATACAAGCAATTGTTAATATGCTTGAAAGAAATGGTATTGATAAAAATGTAATAGTAAAAGTGCCAGAAATTGTGTATGCAAATGAAACAAAAGAAATAGAAAATATTATAAACAAGATAAAAGGATATGGTATAGCAAAAGAAGATATAAATCATGCACCAGAAGTTCTAACATATGACGAAGTATCAGTTAATAAGCTTTTAAGAAAACTCGAATTTATAACAGCATATGATGATATATTTAAGAATGTTATAAACGAATCTTTTAAAGATATAGTTTCAGCAAATATGCAAAATTTAATAGATTTTGTAGAAGAAATAGAAAAAGGAAATTTACAAAGGAATATTTTAGAAATAAATCCAGAAATAATAGCGAAAACAACACCAGAAAAAGTAAAACAAACTATAATAAATTTAAAAAATGTTGGGATGGAAGAATATTATAAGGAAAATAAGCAAATATTATTAATATCAGATCCACAAAAGATAATAGATATTGTAAAAACTTTTGAAGAATTAAATATTGATAAAGAATTGCTTTCAAATCCTACGATATTTTTAGAAGGTGATGCAGAAAATATATATAATATAGTCCTAGAAATAGATAAAAGAGGTATGAGCAGGGAGATACTAAAAAACACTTTTATTCTAGTAAAAGGTGAATATGATAATATATCTAAAATATTGGAAAAGTTAGAAAATGAACATGTTGATTTAAGTACAAATATAATTAAAAAAAGTAAGACTATCTTAGCAGAAGGGACACCAGAAGACTTAGATGAGGTTAAAAAGTTTTTAGAAAGTAAAAATTTACTTAATAATCCAGAAGTAGATATACCAGGAATACTTTTTGCTAAAGGCAAAAAAGAAAATATGGAAAAAGTATATAACTTTTTTGAAACAAATGGATTATTAAATGAACTTAAAGGAGCAATGTCACTTTTATGTAGACCAATATTAAATATAGAAAAAAATTTTGATCTAGTAATAGAAAATGGAATGGTAAAAGAGCTTTTAAATAATATATCTGTATTAGGACTTGGAACAGAAACAATAGAAAAAAGATTAAAATATTTAGAAAAAATAGGTGAAGATAAAACAATATTAGCACTTAAAATGACAGGTGATAAGTTTAATAAAAGGTATAATGCAACAGATAGTAAATTAGATGAAGCGATAGAAGATGAATATTATGCACAAACAATAATAGAAAGTAAATTCTCAGATTATTTAGAAAGAGAAGAAAGAGAACTTAAAAATTTTAGAGAAGAAAAATTTTTAGAAAATATACTGGAAAATATACTAGATTTAGGAATAGTAAGAAAAAAATTTGAATATTATAAATGCCGGATATTCATATAGTATGATAAAAATAAGACAAAATCTTAATAAGCTTGTAACATATAGTATAGAGGATTTAGGGATAGAAAATATTTCACCTAAAGATAAGATATATATAATTGTATTGTCAATACTTGGTAATAAAAAAGTATCTGAAAAAGAAGCAGAAGAAGTATGTAGAAGTATAATAAAAAAAGAAAGAGAATCAGAAATTAATCCACAATTAGTGGAAAAAGATGTGCATAAGATTAATGTTATTTTAGAAAATTCTAACCAAAATGAAGAAGAAAAAGAAGAAATAACAGAAATAGAAATTGAAGATAATAAGAATGAAAAACAATTTGAAGAAACTGAAGAATTATTTATAGATGAAGATATAGAATTAGATAATGATAGAAATATTGATGAGGATATTGAAGAATATTCAGAAGAAGAATACCAAGATGATCTAGAAAAACTTGGTATAGAAGATGAAGATATACAGTTAGAAAAAGATGAAAAAATAGAAAATGAAAAAGAAGAAGATATAGTAGAATTATTTACAGATGATGAAAATAATTTTAATAGTATTGATATAACTGATAGAGAAGAACAAATAGAAAATAATGATAATAAACAAGAAAATATATCTACAACTCTTAAAACAAGTACTGTTAAGCCTATAAGAGAGCTTAAAAATAATAATGATAATAGTAATGACAGTAATAAGAGTAATAATGTAAATATAATTAAGGATGAAATTATAGATAATAAAGAAATAGAAAAGAATCAAGAATTAGAAAAAGAAGAGACTATAAATAAATATAAGATTGATATTGAGGAATTAAAAAGAGAAAGAGAAGAACAAAAGAAATATCAAGAAAATGAAATGATTAGGCTTAGAAAACAATTAGATGATATGAAAAAATCTATCTTAAATTTCAAAAAAGAATCTGAAGAAAGAAGACTTGAAGAACAAGAAAGAAAACACAGGGAAGAAAAAGAAGAACTTTCAAAAATAATTCAAAGAAGACAAGAAAAAGAGTTGGAAGAACTTAGAAGAAAAAATGAAGAATTAGAAAAAGAAAAAAAGAGAAGAGAAGAAGAAGATATTCAAAGAAAGATAGCAGAAGAAGCAGAAAGAATAACTAAAGAAGAAATTGTAAAATTGCAAGAAGAGTTAAAAAGAAAAGAAGAATTACAACAACAGTTTGTAGAAAAAGCTAAAGAAGATGCTAAAAAAGCAATACAAGAAGCTATAGAAATGGAAAAAATAAAACTTGCTAAAAAACCTATGATAAACTTATCTAAAGAAATTGATGATAATGAAAAAGAAGAGATAATTCAGATAAAAAAAGATAAGGAAAAATTAAAAGAAAAAGAAAAAGAAAAACTAGAAAAAGAAAAAGTTAATGAAAATCAAAACACATTAGAAGAGGATGATATATCAGAATTACAAGAAAATTATAGTAATGATAGTATTGATACATATATAACTGAGGATAATATTGTTAAAAACACAGTACAATCAGGACATAATACTAATACACAAATAAATAATGGGAAAACTATAATTAAAGAAAATTTTGATTTAGTTGATGAAATAACAGGAAAAAGAATAGATAAAAATAGAAGTATACCTAATGTTAATACTGGTGTTAATAATATAGATACACAAAGTATAAGACAAGCACAAAATAATATAAATAATTATAATAATCAACAATATAATCAACAACAAAATAACTACAATAATGTACAATCTAATAATATTAATAGAAATAATTATAATCAAAATTCAGAACAACAAGCATATAATAGGAATAAGCTTGTAAATACAGAAGAATTTAATAGAACAATAGATGCATATTATAATCCTAATGAAAAAGCATTCTTTAATTTAGAAGATTATGGGTACATATTAAATACTGTAAATGAAGAAGAACAAAAAAGAATTCAAACAGAAATGAATGAATTATACAAGAGAAAGAAAAATAATTATTATGATGCATAATGATAAAATAGAAGAAAAATTAAAAACACTTCCAGATAATCCGGGAGTGTATTTAATGAAAAATAGTAATGGGAAAATTATATATGTAGGTAAAGCAGTAGTACTGAAAAATAGGGTAAGGCAATATTTTAGAAAAACAGAAAAAACAGCAAGAATAGAAAAAATGGTAAGCCTTATACATGATTTTGAATATATTATAACAGATACAGAAGATGAGGCACTTATCTTAGAATGTAACCTTATAAAAAAATATAAGCCTAAATTTAATGTGCTGCTAAAAGATGATAAAACATATCCATATATAAAAGTGGGAGAAAAGAATGGTAAACCCATAATACAGTTAACAAGGAATTTAGTTAAAGATGGGAGTAAGTATTATGGCCCATATCCATCTGTATGGTCTGCAAAAGAGATGATTAAATATATTAAAGATATATATATGAGTATATTAAATAGGCCTTTTTTAGATGAAACTTTAAAGAATGAAGAAAAAGAAAAAATATATCAAGAGATAAAAAGGGTGTTATCACGGAAATATAGATAAAGATATAAAAAAATTAAAACAGCAGATGGAAAAAGCTAGTGATAATCAAGAATTTGAAAGAGCCATTGAACTTAGAGATAGAATAACAAATCTTGAAAGAGCAGGCAAAAAACAAAAAGTATCGAATTTCTTACATAAAAGTATAGATGTTATAGGTATTGCAGGAAATAATTTAGAAACACATTTAACAATATTTGAAGTAAGAGGAAGTAATTTAGATAATAAGAAAACAATTATTTTAAAAGATACTGAAGATATTGAAGATGAAGAGATTATAGAAAACTATATAATGCAGACATATGGAGCAAGTGATAATACTTTAGATATACCAGAAAAAATTATGGTAAAGCAAATATTGCCACATCATACTAGCTTAGAAAAGGTAATATCAGAAAAAATAGGACATAAAGTAGAAATAATAGTTCCTAAAAAGGGTGAAAAGTTAAAATTTGTAGAGCTTGCAGAACAAAATTCACAAATATCATTAAAAAATTCAACAAGAAATGAAGAAATAATATTAAATGAATTAAAAGAAATATTAAGCTTAAAAGATATACCAAGAAGAATAGAAATGTATGATATATCTAATATTTCTGGTGATTATACAGTTGCAGGAATGGCAGTATTAATAAATGGGAAAATATCTAAAAAAGACTTTAGAAAGTTTAATATAAAGGAAACTATAGGGCAAAATGATTTTGCTAGTATTAAAGAGATTATAACAAGAAGACTAAAACATACATTAGATGGAAAAATAGGGCTTCGGTAATATTCCAGATATGATAATAGTAGATGGTGGAAAAGGTCAGCTTACTAGTGCAAAAGAAGTATTAAGAGAATTAAACTTAGAAAATATAGCATTAATAGGACTTGTAAAAGATGATAAACACAAAACAAAAGGAATAATTTCAAGAGAAGGAAAGAATATCTCAGCATCACCTAAACTATTAAAAGTACTTACAAATATGCAAGAAGAAGTTCATAATCTAGCAATAGGATATCATAGAGAAAAAAGAGATAAAGATATAACAAAATCAAAGCTTGATAGCATTAAAGGCATTGGTGAAGAAAAGAAAAAAGAACTATTAAGAGAATTTAAAACAGTTGAAAATATATCAAATGCTACAATAGAAGAACTAAGCAAAGTTAAAGGTATTACAGAAAGAATAGCAAAAGAGATATTAAACACTTTACATAAATGAAAAAATATAGTATACTTTAAAAGTAATAAAAATAATTTTAGCACTAACTTGTGCGGAAAGTAGGTATCGAAAATGAAAAAAAACAATTTTTTCAATTTAGTGTTTTGGGTAGTATTGGTTGTGGTATTATTTGTAATTTCAATGACGGCGAAAGCAGAGGATTTCGCTAAATATATAAAAAATTTTTATATATATAAAAGTACGGTTGTAAATATTCGTACAAATACTGCAGGGTATTTGAATTACAGATTAAAAAGAGGAATGTATGAAATTGACATAAAAGAAGTTACCGAATCCACGATAATGCTGGATGACGGAGTAGAAAGTGCAGGAACAAGATATGATCCTGTTCTTATAGAGCCCTACCATTACAGGTTCAAAATTTATTCTAAAAGAGAAATAAAATTGAAACAAGGATTCAAAACAAGTTCTAAAGTGGCAAAATTTCGAATAACAATAAAAAAAATAGGGGATTAGTCCTCTATTTTTTATGTTTTCTAAAAATAATCATTTGTATATTGCAGAAAACAGTATATATTAGGTATAATAAGTGTATAGATATTTTGAATTTGGGAGGTAAGCATGAAAAAACATGGATATATAGCAGGAGCTCTTTTTAATGAAGGAGAAATAGCACAAAGAATAAGTGAAGGAAAAGCTTTAAGAGAAATGATGCCAGAAGTAGAATGGTATAATCCAATAGAAGCCCCCGTAAATGACAAATCAAAACTCCCGACAGCTAAAGATATATTTTCTTTAGATACTGATTATGTATTAAAATCAGATTACATATTAGCAGATTTATCAAGAGAAGATTTAGGTGTTGCAATGGAACTTGGAATTTCTATAGGTGTGGAAATATCAAGAAAGATAATAGAAAGTGAATTACAAAAACAATTAGAAAATTTAGGACTTAGCTGTAATTGTAAGGAATGTAAGTGTTCTAACACTAATTTAAAATTAACAGAAGAAGAAATAGAAAATAGAAAAGAAATAATTGGAAAAGTTAAAAAAAATATATTAGAAAATATTGGAAAAATGGGAATAAAAGAAAGAAAGATTGTTGCACATAATTCGGATATCAGAATAGAGACAGCAGGTGAATATAGTAAGATACATATACCATATGGATATAATCAATATGTTATAGGAGGATTAGAATCATTCTCAATACCAATAGAAAGAAATAGTAAAGATGCAATTAAGAAATTAAAAGATATGTAAAAATTTGTTAGTTGTTATCTTTGGGAAGATTGAGGAAAAATATGAGACAAACAAATACATTTATACCAACAGAAAGAGAAATGCCAGGATATGCAGAGGCAATTAGTCATAAATACCTTATAAAAGCGGGTATGATAAAACAAATATCAGCAGGAATATATACATATTTACCTTTAGCAAATAGGGTACTTGAAAAAATAAAAGGGATTATAAGAGAAGAACATGAAAAAATAGGAGCAACAGAGCTTCTAATGCCAATACTACAATCAAAAGAATATTGGGAAGAATCTGGTAGATGGAAAAAAATGGGACCAGAACTTATAAGAGTTAAAGATAGAAAAGAACAAGAATATGCAATGAGTCCAACAGCAGAAGAAATGATAGTACAAACTGTAAGAAATATGGTAACATCATATAAGAATTTACCTATAAACTTGTATCAAATACAAACTAAATTCAGAGATGAAATAAGACCAAGATTAGGGCTTTTAAGATGTAAAGAATTTATAATGAAAGATGCATATTCATTTCATACAAATCAAGAATCATTAGATAAAACATATAATGATATGTATATGATATATTCAAATATTTTTGATAAATGTGGATTAAAATATAGGGCAGTAGAGGCAGATTCAGGAAATATAGGTGGAAGTAATACACATGAGTTTCAAGCATTGGCAGAAATAGGAGAAGATACTATAGTATATACTGATGAAAGTGATTATGCAGCAAATATTGAAATGGCTGGAGTATCTGAAAAGAATTATCAAATGAATAATGATGATTTAAAAGAAAAAAAATTAGTAGAAACACCAAATGTAAAAACTATAAGAGACTTAGCAGAATTTTTAAACTGTGATGAAAAAGATACAGTAAAAGCAATAGCTATAAAAGATGAAAAAGGATATTACCTAATATTATTAAGAGGTGACCATACTTTAAATGAAGTTAAGGTTAAGAAATATTTAGGAATATCTGATTATGAAATGACAGATGTAAAAGAAATACAAGATATTTATTTATCTTTTGATGGATTTATGGGACCTATAGGACTTGGAGAAAAAGTTAAGATATATGCAGATAATGCTATAAAATATATGAAAAACTATACTGTGGGAGCAAATAAGGAAAATTATCATTATATAAATGTTAATAATAATGATTATAATATTGAAGGATATTATGATTTAAGAGAAATCCAAGAAGGTGAAATTGCTGAAGATGGTTCACGGAAAAGTTAAATTTGCAAAAGGAATAGAAATAGGCCAAATATTTAAACTTGGAACAATATATTCAGAAAAAATGAATGGAACATATCTAGATGAAAACGGAAAAGCAAAACCATATATAATGGGATGTTATGGTATTGGAGTTTCAAGACTTATAGCTGCGATAATAGAACAGAATAATGATGAAAATGGTATTATTTGGCCAAAAGAAGTTGCACCATATTTAGTACATTTAGTATGTTTAGATATGAAAAAAGAAGAACAAAAAGAAATATCAGAAAAAATATATAATAAATTATTAAAAGAAAATATAGAAGTATTATATGATGACAGAATAGAAAGACCAGGAGTTAAATTTAATGATGCAGATTTAATAGGATTACCAATACAAATAATTGTTGGTAAAAAAGTATCAGATGGAATAGTTGAAATAAAAATAAGAAGAACAGGTGAAAAATTAGAAGTAAAAGTTGAAGAACTGATTGAAAATTTAGAAAAAATAATTAAAGAAAAAATTGAATTTAACAATTAGGATAGACTAAAAACAGATATATTTATTAATTATTAGTGATATGTCTGTTTTTATTTTCATTGATTTTACATAATTATTTTTACTTTGAAAAAATACTTGTGTAATGTTTTTATATTGTAAAAAGATACGAATATCTTTGTAATAAATGTAGTATTAGTATTTTAATTGATATAGTATATATAATCCCGAGTTTGACAGTTGGAAAGGTAAAAAACGGCTAGAAGTGTTGAAATATCAACAAATTAGCCGTATATTTTTTTCTTATTTTTTGCACAATTCTTTTTTTTGTTTCGAAAAAGAAATAATTCTTTAAATTTTTCTTTTATCAATAACTTCAGTATCTAGTCTAAGGTCATATGAGTATAAAGGAGCAAACCCAAAAGCTTCTTGAAGAGAAGCTGTCAAATCTGTTTTAGTAAAACCAGGGATATAATTATCATCTGATATCTCCTAAATTTTCAAGAACTCTATTAGAACGTTTTTTAGTGATATGATTGTAAATTGATTCAACAACGAATATACAGGGTTTTTAACATTTTTATTATATTGTAATCTCATAAATTTTCCTTAAAAAATTGATATTATTAGTACAACAATTGTAAAACGATTGTGCAATAACTAGTGCGGAAATTTGACAAAAAAGTATTGATTTTGTAATACTTTACGGACTTTTTTTGTTGTTTAGGTGTCAAACTCCCGCTTTTTGCTATACATATTAAACTACCAGCTAAAATATTAAAAAATACTAAGATGTTGTTACAAACGTACTACTTTAAAACTTGTTAATATATATTTAGAATATGAAGTTGTATTAAAGAGAGGAAACAAATGAAAATATTAAAAAAGATAACTATAGTAAGTATATTACTAATAATTATGCTTACATACACACAAACATTGGTATTTGCAGCAGAGTCAGAATTAACACTAACTCCAAAGCCAGAAACAAATAATATACACCTTAAATGGACAGGACCACTTAATAGTTCATACAAGGTATATCAAAAAAAGCCTGGAGCTACACAGTTTGAAACAATTGGGCTTACTGACTTTAGTAATACAGATGAAGAAGTGAAGGTACTTAATATTTATCCGGTGAATTTAACTCCTCCAACTACTGAAGTAGAATATATACCAGATGTGTATGTGGTATATAAGGATGGACGTAGCGAAACAATTCCTAAATCAGCATTATTAAAGGTATGGATGGAAGGTCGGAACAGTAACAGAAGGAACTGCTGTAACTAATTTTGAAGCATATGGTAAAAATCCAGCAACAGGAAGACAAATAATTAAAGTTACACATGTATCAACAAGAGACTTTGAAGCAAATCCAAACATGATATGGGATTACGATGTTATGATGCACGGAACATGGAACGGAAATGGAAGGGATTATATAAATAATGCAGGAATTGAAGTTGTAGAAAATTATATAAAAGCGGGGAAAGGTGTTATTGGAGGCCATGATACGATAGGAGATGTTTATGGTACTAAAATAGGATTAGGGAGAATAAGAAAATATTTTAATATAAAAATTCGGAAATCTTGGGTTTACATACCTTCCAGGGTATTTAAATAATGGGTATGATATTGCAGCATCATGGCAAATTGGAGCAGATAAAGTTAAAATAACTAAGAATGGCTTCTTAACACAATTTCCATGGAATTTAGGACCTGTTCGGAGGAGAATTACATATTCCATATTCACATACGATGGCAAATGTTGCACTTCGGGAATACATGGATGGAATTTATAAATAATGATACACAGGAATTAGATAATTTACCTAAATCTCCTGAATATAATTATAAGTATTATCTAACAACATGGAATAATACAGCAATGATCCAAACAGGAAATAGTAATGGAGAATCAACAGAAGATGAAAGGAAAGTACTTGCGAATACATTGTTCTACTTAAAGCAGTTAACTAAAAAGACAGAAATACTAGATAACTCAGCAAGAGACTTAGAAAATCCAAATAAGCCAGGAAATATATCAACAGCAGTAAATGAGGATAATACAACAAATATTAGATTTAGAAGACCAGAAGATAATGGAAGTATATATGAATATTATGTAAAAGGGCTAGATGGAGCAAGAGAGTTCACAAGTGATACTAAGAGTGCAACAATAACAACAGGAGTTAAGAAGTATAAGTATCAAGTAGTTGAGGGAACTGCAGATCCTGTAGAAGATGGATGGAGAGAAGCTACAACTACAGGAGACAACGAAAGTCTACCTATTGGTAAAATTAATTATACAGGAGTAGATACATACATAAATATCAAAGCAATTGATGGTGCAGGAAATGAATCAGAAGTATATAGACAAAAGTTAGAAAAACCAAATGCTCAAGAGATAGAAATAACAAAAGAAGTAGTAAATGGAAAGAAAGACTACAAAGTAGGAGAAGAGATTACATATAGTCTTAAACTTAAGATAAAAGAAAATGAAATAAACAAAGGTAAGATTAGCAATGTATCTGCAACAGATACATATAATAGTAATTATTTAGAATTAGTAGATGGAAGTATAGTAAAAGATAATACAACTACAGTAAATACAGCTGAAAAAGGAACTATTAGAATAACTACAAATGAGCTTGTATATGGTAAAACTAAAGAGATAACATACAAGATGAGAGTATTAGACACAGCAAACCGGAAAAGGAGATGTAACAAATAATGTAGTAGCATCAGGAACAAGCCATACTGGAGAAGGTGCTGAAGGAAATGCAAGTAAGAATATAATAGTAAATGATCCTAAGATAGATATACAAAAAAGTGTAGATAAGTTAGAGTATAAGGTTCGGTGATGTTGTAACATATACTGTAAAGATAAAAAGTTTAGTACCAGGTACAACTATAACTAATGTAAATATAAAAGAGATGATACCAAAAGGATTAGACTTAAAAGAAGATTCAGGTAAGATAAGTATCAATCGGTACAGAAATAGCAAATGGTCTTGTTAAAACAGTAGAAGATGGTAAAACAAGTGTATC
>ERZ773267.205-NODE-205-length-43871-cov-8.905697_pt1 | contig 43871 bp, 58 predicted proteins | sample MGYA00511959_ERZ773267 | MGnify/ENA primary metagenome ERZ773267 (study PRJEB29015, sample SAMEA2738165) | human oral metagenome | biome: human oral; feature: human-associated habitat; material: saliva | place: China | collected 2240 ...
CGGAAATGCTCTTGGACGTGGGTTCAAATCCCACCGCCTCCACCAAAATGTAAAGAACCGTTGAAAAATCAACGGTTCTTTTATTTATACACGAATTATACACGAATTTTATTCAATATAGATAAAGCCTTGTCTTCTTCCTGGGGATAGAAGTGGCTATATGTGTTGAGTGTCTGCTCTATGTTGCTGTGACCAAGCCTGCGACTTATCTCAAGTATATTAACTCCGTTATTAGCTAGCAGGGATGCATGGCTGTGACGAAAGTCATGTATGCGTATATGATGTAGTCCTGCCTCATCTGCAATCCTGAAATTCATCTTAGATAATGTAGAATCTCGGAGTGGTCTGATGCCGCCACAAATATAATAATCCTCGTTGAATCCCTTGTAGGTCTTGCCGCGCTCTTTATGTTCTTTCAGTATATCAATTAATGGCTCAGGCAATTGCACAATTCTATTACTGGATTTATTCTTTGGTGGCGTCTCCCGGTCGTCACCTCGTAGCTTCTGCGTGATGCTCTTTGTGATATGTATAGAGTTATTCCTTAAATCATGCCAACGCAGGGCATGTATTTCGCCTTTTCTAGCTCCTGTATAGTATGCAATGGCAAAGAATACGTAATAATCATAAAAGTCTATCTCTTCGGCGATAATCCATGCGGAAGAGGCGTAGCGGAGAAACTCATCAGGTGTATAATATTGCAACTCTTTTTTATTCTCGTAAGCATTACGGAAGTTTGGTACCTTTGCTAAAGGATTGCTAGATAAATATTCGTTTTGCACTGCCCAGTTTAATAGTGCTTTAAATGTCACATAAATGTTTGATTTAGTTCGATGTTTTAAATCCAATTCGCTTATGCCTCGCTTCCACTCGTTCAGAGCTGGAATGTTCAGCTTGTTAATTCTAATATCAAGAGGTCGTACATACAGATTAAGAATACGGCGGCTCTTATCAACAGAACTTTCACGGAGTTCATGGCGTTTATCTTCCAGGTATAGATCTATTAGCTCTGGCACTGTTAAGGTACTTGATGGTGCATGATCAGACTTCTGTAATTGTGCCTCAAGTGTCTTGGCAGCATCTAAGCCATAGGCAACGCGAGTAAGGGAATGAGCCTTGCCGCTATCATCTGTATAATTAATACGGACCTTATATTTTGTGAGACCATTCTTTTTGTCTCCAGTATTATATATAGGCATAATACACCTCCATAAAATTCGTATATTTTTGCACAAAAAGCGCCCTAATAACAACTATTTTCGTGACCTAGTTGTAATATATGGGCGCTACTGATATACTTCTAATTGATATTGTGTTGTGTTATTGGTGATTACATCAATAGCTCCGAATCGCTCCTATTGGCGTAGGGGCGGTTTTTTTATTATTTCTTTACTTTCTCAAGTTTCATCTTCTTCTCTACACCTAGTGCAGATGCCTTATAGGTAATATACTTGCCGTCGTAAGAGAACTCTTTTGTGCCGTCCTGGGATGCCATTAAGGCGCTTTCGTTCTTTTCCTTGTTGGCCGTTGAAGTCCACTTGTAGACCTTTGTATACTTGGTTGGTTTTTCATACGTTCCCGACCAATATAGAGCCTTCGTATCTTCGCTCATCCAATAAATCTCGATTGTGTCATCTGTAACGGTCGCCTGTTGCCATCCGTCTTTGTCGCCATCGACTTGCTTCCACTCGCCACTTAGGTTGTACGGTTTCTTTTTAGCTTCGGCTTTTTTTCCTCCACACCCTGTCAGTCCTATTGTGACAGATAACATAAGTGTGATAGCTAGTGCGATTGTGATTAGTTTCTTCATAATACGTCCTTTCTTGATACGTCCCTGGTACCCTTTTAGTGACTATATCAGATTATGCCTTAATACCTCTAGATCCTGTACAGATAGCATAGTGCATAGGTCGCCATTCCTTATGTGTTCTAGTTCATGTTGTAGTGTTTTTTGTTGTCGTTCTATCGAGTCCCCTGCGTTTACGAACACGGTATAAAAGGCTTGTCCGTCCTCATAATAATAGGCTGTTAATCCGTGAACTTTACAGGGTAAATCGACATAAGCAACCCTGTATAATTCGTCCACAGTTACTTACCTTCCTTCTTCTTTAATTTCTCTAGCAATGTTGCAACGTACCTTATATCTTCCTCTGATACATCTCTTGCTGCGTCGAACAGCACACGGAGCTCGTCACGTTCGTAAAGCTCTTTTGCTGCTTCGGCCGCTTCGGGTTTGATGTAGTAGGTAGGCTCATCGTCGGGGTGTTCTTCTATTAAGTATGATTTAGGAACATTGAAAAAATCTGCAATTTTCTGAACCTTCCCCATCCTTGGAAAAGCTATGCCTTTCACCCAAGTGTTGAATGTTTGTGGTGATACCCCTATGTATTCAGCAATTTCTGCTTGTTTTAAATTTCTCTCTTCTATTAACCTGCTGAGGTTGCTTGAAAATAAAAGCTTTTGTTTTTCGTCCGTCATAGTATCAACCTCCTGTTAAATTTGATTATATTGATTTAATACCTGATAATCAAGAACAAAATAAAAAATAATTTGATTTTTGTGTTGACATCAAATTAAATTTGATTTATGCTAGAAACATCAAAACACGAAAGGAGATAGATATGCTACAAATCAGTTTAGCGGCAGCTAGGGTTAATGCAAATCTTACGCAAAGAGATGTAGCGAAAGCCCTTGGAATATCAACCCAAACGCTTGTAAATTGGGAGGCAGGGAAAACAGAGCCTTCTGCTAATCAGGCTAGAGCCCTGGCTTCCCTTTATGGAATCAAGCTGGACTATATTTTTTTGCCTGATTCATCAAATTAAATTTGATACAGAACGCACACAGAAAGGAGGACACATGCAAGTACAGGATTTTACAAAACTATTAGAGCTATCAAAAGAAGTAGCAAAAGAGCTTAAGAATTATCACCCTCATATGACCGTGGTGATTACCGCTGACTACGTAAGGGTGGATGAGAGCGTTATCGGCTTACCTATAAGCGCTCGTATGGATAAACCGAAACTAAACCACAGAGAGTGGAAAGAAAAAGAATCGGCGGAGTTAGCAAACGTTATTACCAACCACATGATGTCGAGCTCTCTAACCCTTGAAGTTTTAGATGAGGCTAAACGGCAGGTCGAAGATTTTTACCGCTTTAGCGCGACGATAAGGAGGTAGCGCATGGAATCGCTAAAAATACTGGGGCAAGTACACATCATAGAGGTTGTAGACGAAATTAGTAAAAGCGATTTGCTTAACGGGATGATTGATCATGATAACCAGATTATATACATCCGAAAATCACTTCCGGAGGCAAAAAAGAAAGAAGTGTTATTGCACGAAGTTATACACGGTATATCAGAAGCTCTAGACATGGACTTAAAAGAAAAAGCCGTACAGATGCTTGCACGCTCACTGTACGACTTTCTGACCACAAATCAGACTATTTCTTCTTGGATGGTCTTTGCGAAAGAGCAGAGCCCGCAGCAGTCTTAGATGCCTTGCTAGTGCGTCCGTCTCTTAACACTTTAGATGCGGCTGAAGCTGCACTTTTAGAAGTAACTTTTGACTTCGACATTTTATCACCTCCTTTCGAGGTGAGTATATCACAACACTATATCAAGGGGGCACACCATGAACAACGCAAGATTCCCTCGTGTAAGAGCCTCGACCAAGGCTGCACACGAGATATACCACAACAACACATACCTTATGACTAAGGACGTCAAGGACCTTTTCAACTGTTCACCAAGCACAGCTGGAAAGATTAAGAGGATAGTCCTATCCGAGATGGCAGAGAGAAACGAACGGATTTACTCGGACATCCCTGGATTAATAGACAAGGATATTTTATTCGAGCTAGCAGGGTTAGATATCGCAAAGATAGACAAGAGCTACAAGGAGCTAATGAGGTATGAAAATGTTTAAGTCGGTTAAAGAAGTAATGCTAGAGGCATGTAAGGAAAACGGCAACACGCCTATACAGGAGCTAATCGGATGTATCAGCATGGCGGCACTTATCCCGACACTGTGGCTGTTCATGTACATGTGTGGGGCGAGGTAAGGAGGAGTTATGGGCGCCATAATTAATAAAAGAATAATAGAGTTCGGTGATAATCATGCACTGAACATTTTAGGCAACTACGGCAGAGACCGTAGAGCTAGAGAAGTGAAGTACTACACCATCTCTACAGACACGGGGATTGTTTTAGGCAGAATTAAGCCCGACTGCTCATACGAGCAGTTCCTTGAAAAAATAGCCCTCAATGCTATGTGTGAGGCAGAACGCCTATCTGACGTAATAAACGTCATGGAAGAAGAGTATGCAGAGCTGTGTGAAGATTATACAGCTCTCAAAGAGGAGGCAACTCATGATATTTAAGACTTTTGTAATCGGAATGGTGCTAGTAGGCATCACAGTGATTTTGACCGAGTTGCACCGATTCATGGTGTACAGCGAAGAGTTAGAGAGGGAGGAGAACAATGCTAGATAAAGAGCGCATATACGGTTACGCAAAGGCTTACCTAGAGTCGGTTACGGATCTATTGAAGGATAAAGCTGAAGAGGCTGAAAGCGACTTCTATATAGGTGATAAAAACCTACTGAGGTCAGCTCTGAATCAATACGAGGACGATTTGAGCGAGCTAGAGGCACTTATGGAGGCAAACAATGAATAATTTAGGGCTCGAGCCTAAACACATGAAGGAGAACCGACTAGAACACTTCTTCAAGGACATACTCGGAACAGACAGAACGATTCCTAGAACGGAGTGCGACTGGCACGCCCCGAGGCTTGACAAAGAGCCAACGGATGAAGAGATGGAAGCGATCGTCGGCAAGTACATAGATGATCCGGACGATGTAATGCCGTTAGTTGATTAGGTGGCATTTATGAAAATTGTTATTAAGCGAAGCTACGGCGACGTAAAAAAAATAAAGGAATTTCGAAGAGCAATTAAGGAGGCTAAAAATGGAATTAATACTACAGATGAACGCGGAAGAGGCAATCGAGGTGACACAAAACGGAACTCTTAAGGCGCTTGCAGAGTCACTCAAGACATTCAGCAAAGACGACTCTGTTCCACAGGCACCCGTAATGGACTGTGCAATTGCAGAGCCAGTAGAGACACCAACAACCGCACCTATGCCGGGAAGTGCTGCACCTGCGTGGACAGCTGGCGGCGGAGCAGTTGACGACTCTACTCCACAGACACCTACGCCGCAGACAGCAGTACCTACAGAGGCAAAGAGTTATACGGCAGACGAGCTACAGAAGGCGGCTATTGCACTGATGGACAAAGGTGTATCAATGGATGATATCGCGGCACTTCTTGGTAAGCATGGCGTAAGCTCGCTACCAGAGCTCACACCTGATAAGTTCGGAGCATTCGCACTTGATCTAAGACAGTTAGGAGCTGATATCTAATGGCAGGACACAAGGACAGAGCACACGCGCTATTATCGGCAAGTGGCGCGCACAGATGGATGAACTGTACGCCTAGTGCAGTGCTAGAGGCACAGTTCCCAGATACTACATCAGAGGCTGCGAAGGAGGGCACACTCGCCCACGAGATGGCAGAGGCGAAGTTACAGCACCTATTCAATACGCAGGACTACCGCAAGGCGAAGCTGACTAGGGCACTTAACAAGATTAAGAAGGATGAACTCTATCAGCCGGAAATGGACGGATATACAGACGACTACGTTGCGTACGTTCGCAAGTCGGCTATGGAGTTTGAGAAGTCGCCTTACATCGCTATCGAGAAGAGACTTGATCTAACCGCATACATACCCGATGGGTTCGGCACAGCCGACTGCGTAATGATAGGAGAGAGGACACTACACATTATCGACCTTAAGTATGGCAAGGGCGTACCTGTATCCGCAGAGAATAACCCACAGCTCATGATATACGCTCTAGGCGCACTAGAAGCATACAAGATGTTATTCGCTATCGATACGGTCAAGATAAGCATTGTACAGCCTAGAATCGACAACACCAATAGTAGTGAATTCACAGTTGAGGAACTAATTAAGTTCGGAGATAAGGTCAAGCACTATGCGGACATAGCTATCAAGGGCGACGGTGAACAGACACCGGGTGATTGGTGCAGATTCTGCAGGGCAAGACAGCAGTGCAGAGCTAGAGCCGATAAGAACATAGAACTCGCTTTTGAAGTAAATAAAAAGCCACCTCTTATAACTAATGAGGAAGTAGGCGAGTACCTACGTAAGGGCGAAGATGTAGCCAAGTGGCTATCAGAGTTACAAGACTATGCACTAGCTGAGTGTCTAGCGGGAAGAGAAGTAGACGGCTACAAGGCTGTTGAAGGTAGAGGCTCGAGAGCGTGGACAGATATGGACGCAGCATTCGAGGCTATCACAGAAGACGGTACAGACGAGGCAATGCTATATGAACGCAAGCCTCTTACATTGGCACAGGTGGAGAAGTTAATGGGCAAGGCTCACTTTGCAGATGTAGCGGGAGAGTACGTAATTAAGAACCCAGGCAAGCCTACACTCGTACCAAGTACAGATAAAAGAGAAGCTATCACTAATAAGATTTCAGCCAACGAGGCATTTAAGTAATGGAGGTAATAACAATGGCAATCGGAGACATGACAAACGTAACAACTGGAGAAGTAAGACTATCATACGCACACCTATTCAAACCTTACTCAAGTATTGAAGGACAGGAACCAAAGTACAGCGTAACGGTTCTACTACCAAAGACAGACACTGCTACCAAGGGGCGCATTGACGCAGCTATCGAGGCGGCAAAGCAGAAGGGGTCTAGCGGATGCTACAACGGAGTGGTTCCACCAGTAGTACCTACGCCAATATGGGACGGTGACGGAACTAAGCAGGACGGTACTCCATTCCCACAGGAGTGCAAGGGACACTGGGTATTCAGTGCTAGATCAAGCGCTGACTATCCACCAGAAGTAGTAGATGCAATGGGCAATCCAATCATCAACCACAGTGATGTGTACAGCGGTTGCTACGCAAGAGTAAATGTAGAGTTCTTCCCTTATAACTTCAACGGTAAGAAGGGTGTAGGGTGCTCGCTCGGTCCAGTTCAGAAGCTAAGAGATGGAGAGGCACTAGGCGGAGCTGCACCATCAGCAGCACAGGCATTCGGTGCACCGCAGCAGGCGCAGCCACAAGTTAACCCTATCACTGGTCAGCCAGTAGACAACGTACCATTCTAAGGAGACACCATGAAGCACCTAAGTATTGACATAGAGACATATAGCAGCGTTGACATCAGTAAGGCGGGTGCTCACAAGTATGCAGAGAGTGAGGACTTTGAAGTCCTCCTCTTTGCCTATAAAGAGGACGCACAGCCTACGAAGGTTATCGACATAGCATCTGGCGAAGAGATACCGCCTCATATAGTTGCAGCTCTATCTGATGTGTCTGTTATCAAGCATGCATTTAACGCAGCATTCGAGTGGATATGCCTTAATAAGGCGGGCTACTCTACGCCGATAGAGCAGTGGCGCTGCACGATGGTACACGGACTGTACTGCGGATATCCCTCAGGACTAGAAGCGATAGGCAAGGCAATAGGTCTTCCGGAAGATAAGCAGAAGCTATCAACTGGCAAAGCACTAATTAATTACTTCTGTAAGCCTTGTAAACCTACTAAGTCTAACGGTAGTCGCTCTCGCAACCTACCTAAACACGCACCGGAGAAATGGGATCTATTCAAGGAGTACAACAGACAAGACGTTGAGGCGGAGAGTAGCATACTCAAGAAGCTAACTACTCACCCCGTACCAGAGGTAACATGGGCAGCGTGGGTCGAGGACATCGGCATTAACTCAAGGGGTGTTGCGATAGATGACCGCCTACTCACTGGGGCTCTATCGCTAGACGATATGAGTACAGCAGAGCTAGTGGATGAGGCTAGGGCTATCACAGGACTGTCTAACCCTAACTCAAACGCGCAGCTACTCGGTTGGGTTAAGTCGCAAGGTATCGATGTAGATAACCTCCGCAAGGACACTGTATCTGATCTATTAGACGGAGAGCTCCCGGAGAACGTAAGGGCGGCGCTGGAGCTACGCCAGAAACTCGGTAAGTCCTCAGTATCCAAGTATAAGGCAATGGCTGAGGCTAGAGGTGAAGACGGAAGAGTAAGAGGGCTACTGCAGTTCTACGGAGCTAATCGCACAGGTAGATGGGCGGGGAGGCTCGTGCAAGTACAGAACTTACCGCGTAACTACATTAAGACCCTAGACGAGGCAAGGGAGCTAGTAAAAGCATCAAACTACAGAGGGCTCAAGCTGATATATGGGAATGTTCCGGATACGCTCTCACAGCTCATTAGAACAGCATTTATACCCGCAGACGGTAAGAAGTTCATCGTATCTGATTTTAGCGCCATAGAGGCTCGTGTAATAGCGTGGCTAGCGGGCGAGAACTGGGTACTAGATGTGTTTAAAAAGGGTGGTGATATCTACTGCGCTACAGCATCTCAGATGTTCGGCGTTCCAGTCGAAAAGCACGGAGTCAATGGTGATCTCAGACAAAAGGGCAAGGTTGCCACACTTGCACTAGGTTATCAAGGTAGCTCTAACGCATTAATCCAGATGGGGGCTCTCAACATGGGTATCCCGGAGGAAGAACTTCCCGATATCGTGAGTAAGTGGCGCATGGCTAATCCTAACATAGTTCAGTTATGGGACAGGATGAATAATCTAGCCATACACACTATAGATACCGGCGATACTACTTACCTTAACGGTCTCACACTAAGGTCTGAACTAGATATCATTAACGGTCTTAAGTACTTCACTATTGAACTTCCGTCTGGTCGCAAGCTGTTCTACTGCTCTCCTGGGCTAGGTACTAATCGTTGGGGACATACTTCGATTGAGTACAAGGGCATTAATCAGTCTAACAAGAAGTGGGAGACGCAAGAAACGTACGGAGGCAAGCTCATAGAGAACGTTGTACAGGCAATCGCTAGAGACTGCCTAGAGATAACACTACATAGGTGCATAGAGGCAGGCTACAAGCCCGTTATGCACATACACGACGAGATCGTCATAGAGGCAGAGCCAAGCGGCAAGCTCGATGATGTTAACGATATATTTGCTAAGCCGATACCGTGGGCGGAGGGGCTCCCGCTATCGGGTGCAGGCTTTGATTCATATTACTACATGAAGGACTAACACTCATGATTAACGATAGACATATTACAATAGCGACCGCAGGCAGCCGCAAGTCCATTAACTGGGTAACTGGCAGCCTTAAGTGGTCAGAATTCTGCGAGAAGCTTAAGACTCCTATTAAGTCGAAGGAGACGCTCCGGGAGTACCTAGGCTACACCAAGGCCAAGCAAGACGAACTTAAGGACGTTGGCGGTTTTGTTGGAGGCAGCCTCGCAGGAGGTCGCCGTAAGGCGGATGCAGTGACAGGGCGCGACCTTGTTACTCTCGACCTCGACAACGTACCTAGAGGTGGTACGACTGACATCCTTAAGCGCGTTGGGTCACTAGGCTGCGCTGCTGCTGTCTACAGCACACGTAAGCACAGCGACTACTCACCTAGGCTAAGAGTCATTATTCCGCTCGACCAGACAGTAACAGCGGACGAGTATGAGCCAATTGCTCGTAAGCTAGCCGAGATGATAGGGCTAGTGTACTGCGATCCGACTACGTTCGAGGCATCACGTCTTATGTACTGGCCTAGTTGCTCAAGTGACAGTCAGTACGTGTGCGAGATATACGATAATGCGTTCTGCTCCGGGAAGGGCATACTTGCACTATACGATAACTGGCACGACATATCGTCGTGGCCACAGATACCAGGCGCAGATGCAATCGAGAAGAGGAGACTTGCGAAGCAAGAAGACCCGACGACCAAGCACGGCATAGTTGGTGCATTCTGCAGGGCATATACCATACCGGAGGCAATGGAGAAGTTCATACCAGGTATGTATGAGCCTACGGAGGACACTAATCGCTACACCTATACAGGCGGTAGCACGGCGGGCGGTGCAGTTATCTACGACGGTGACCTCTTCCTCTTCTCGCACCATGCTACAGACCCATGCAGCGGACAGCTTGTCAACGCATGGGACCTCGTAAGGCTACATATGTATGGCGATAGAGACGACGAAGCGAAAGAGGGTACTCCAATGAACAGGCTACCCTCGTTCCTCGCCATGAAGACTCTAGCGGCTAATGACAAGGCTGTTACCGATATCATGGCTAAAGAGCGAATTGAGGCGGCTAACGAGGCATTTAAGGAAGATAACCTACTACCTACTAACGGAGACGATATCGATACTGACTGGATATCGAAGTTAGCACTAGACGCTGGCGGACAGATTAAGAAGACTATCAACAACGCAGTGATGATACTTGAGCATGATCCACTACTTAAGGACAAGATAGCCATTGACGAGTTCGCCAACCAAGGTGTCGTGCTAGGAGCGCTGCCTTGGGATAAGGGGACTGATCAGCGACCGTGGACAGATAACGACGATGCTAATTATGCGAACTACATGGAGCTCTACTATGACATTAAGGGCAAGGACTTACTCAGTAACGCACTTACTATCGTATCGGGCAAGCACAAGTTCAACGATGTTAGGAAGTACCTTAAGGGTCTCAAGTGGGACGGTGTGAAGCGATTAGACACACTTCTTATCGACTACTTGGGCGCAGAAGACAACCCATACACAAGGGCGGTTATGCGTAAATCATTATGCGCAGCAGTTACTAGAGCTATGAAGGATTTTGTTAAGTACGACTACATGCCGATACTGGCAGGACCACAGGGAATAGGTAAGAGTACGTTCCTGTCTACTATAGGTAAAGCGTGGTTCAGTGACTCGCTCACCACATTCGAAGGCAAGGAAGCTGCAGAGCTTATACAAGGTGTGTGGGTAGTCGAAGTAGGAGAGCTAACTGCTATGAACCGCCAAGAGGTTAACGCAGTTAAGCAGTTCCTATCCAAGGTGGACGATATATACCGTGCACCATATGGCCGCAGGACAGCCAGATATCCCCGTAGGTGCGTTTTCTTCGGGACATCTAACGAGGTTGAGTTTCTCAAAGATGACACGGGAAATCGCAGATTTTGGCCTATTGATGTAGGCGAGTATGAACCCACTAAATCGGTATGGGATGATCTTCCGGGCGAAGTAGACCAGATATGGGCGGAAGCCTACGCGTACTATCTATTAGGTGAAAAGCTATTTCTCACAAAAGAGATAGAGGTTATAGCACATGAAGTACAGGACGAACACAGCGACTACTCCGCGCTTGAGGGCAACATAAGAGACTACCTCGAGACTAAAGTACCTACTAACTGGCTAGATATGACGGTGCAGGAACGCAGGATGTTCCTTAACGGTAACGCAGCATATGAGGGCGAACTTGAACCAATGGACAGGGTGTGTATAGCACAGATATGGGCTGAGTGTCTTAATGGCGATATTAAGTATCTTAAGCCTCAAAATAGGAACGAGATAGCGCGGGTATTAAGGAAGATACCAGGTTGGGAAAAGGTCAGAACAAACATAAGATGTGGTCCGCACGGAAGACAAAAAGGGTTCAAAAGGGCGTCAACCATTTAGTAAAAAAAGCGGTTGACAACAAAAACGGTTGACAAAGCGACGTCAACCGCAAAAAGAGGGTTGACACGCTAGTTGACGCTTGCAGTTGACGCTAAAACCGTTGAAAAACTAATAATTATATCTATTTGTCAACTATGTCAACCAAAAACCTATAAGAGTTAAAAAATAGAGAGTATTAGAGATACCTAATATTACCTAAATTACCTAAAACGCCTAATTATATCTTATATACGCGTAATAGAGTTGTCAGTTGACAAATTAAAGGAGGCGCAAAAATGCTTGAAAAAGACATAGAGAAATTATTCACGGCAGAGATTAAGAGAGCGGGAGGCAAAGCATATAAGTTTACCAGTCCAGGAAATGACGGTGTGCCAGACAGAATAGCAATGCTGCCCGGGGGACAAGTAGTGTTTGTAGAACTTAAGACGGACACAGGGACGCTATCAAAACTACAAGAGCTACAGTGCAGACAGATTGCTGAACTAGGGCAGACTGTTAGAGTGCTACACGGACTGTCAGAGGTTCGGGACTTCTTCCTAGAGTTCGGATTAGCGACCGCAGCATACAGACTTGAGCGCAGGTTAGCGAGGTGATAGGTCGTGAAAATTGCATGTGTTTGTGAGAAATGCGGGAAAACTGTTTATCGCTACAAATACCAAATACTAAAACACGTGTTTTGCAGCAGGGAGTGTTCGAGAGGGTATCTAAGTCACAAAATGACCGAGATGAATGAGAAACTAAACCCCAACAGAATGACACCTGATACCCGCAAAAAGTTACGCGAAGCAAGATTAGGAACTGGCGAAGGAGTAGCATACGAAAAGACTTACGGCAGGCATACCCACCGAATAGTAGCGGAGCAATTTTTGGGTAGACCTCTTAGAAAAAGCGAAGTGGTTCACCACATTAATGGTGATAAAAGGGATAACCGACCGGAGAACTTGATGGTTTTTAATAATCAAAAAGAGCACGCCAAATGGCACGCCGAACACAAAGGAGGTGATGAGACCCATGGAGTATAGACCACATGATTATCAGAGACACTGCATTAATCGCATTATTGATACACCTAGACTAGGACTATTTCTCGACATGGGTCTTTGAGGCTTGGCAAAACTTCGATAGTGCTATCGGCAGTCAAGGAGCTTAAGTATAACCGCTTCGCAGTATCCAAGGTGCTTGTTATCGCACCTAAGAAGGTTGCAGAGGGTACGTGGTCGAAAGAAAAAGACAAGTGGGATCATACAAGGTGCCTACGCATCAGCAGGGTGCTAGGGAGCGAAAAAAAGCGTATAAGGGCACTTTATGAGCCAGCTGATGTATATATCATCAACCGCGAAAATGTGGTGTGGTTAGTCGATTTTTACAAGAACGATTGGCCGTTCGACATGGTTGTCATAGACGAGTCATCTAGCTTTAAGAGCCATAAGGCGAAGAGATTTAAGGCACTATCAGCAATGGCGCCTAGGATTAAGCGAATTGTAGAGCTGACCGGAACACCATCACCTAACGGACTAGCTGACCTGTGGGCACAGCTGTATCTCCTGGATGAGGGCGCAAGGCTAGGCACCAGATATGCAGGATTTCGCGAGAGATACTTCGATGCAGGACCAAGGCACAACGGCATTGTGTACAAGTACAGCGTTAAGCAAGGGTCAGAAGAGGCGATACTGTCGGCCATATCGGACATATGCGTATCCATGAAGGCAGCAGACTACCTAGAACTCCCAGACTGCATTATGCACGAGATACCTGTTGAGTTAGACCCTAAAGCGGCTAAAGCCTATAGGGAGCTAGAGCGAGAGATGGTGCTAGAGCTTCCGGACGATGAGGTAACTGTCACGAGTGCGGCTGCGCTATCAAACAAGTTACTGCAACTAGGTAACGGCGCAATCTACGGAGAAGACCATAGTGTACACGAGGTGCATGGGTGCAAGATAGAGGCATTTATGGAGCTTATCGAGAGCCTTAGCGCGTCGGGTAAGAGCGCACTAGTCTTTTATAACTATCAGCACGATAGGGAGAGACTACAGAAGGCACTTGCCAAGACCGGACTAGTCGTGAGAGAGCTTAAGACGACACAGGACGAGGACGACTGGAACGCTGGCAAGATAGATATACTGCTTACACATCCCGCGTCATCAGCTTATGGACTTAACCTACAGCAAGGAGGTAACCACGTTGTGTGGTTCGGCCTTAACTGGAACTACGAGTTATACACACAGGCTAACAAGAGGCTGCATAGGCAAGGGCAGACCGAGAAGGTTATCGTGCATCACCTAGTGTGTGAGGGCACAAGAGACGAGGACGTTATGGCAGCACTAGCGAGAAAGGACGACGTACAGCAGTTCGTTATGGACTCGCTTAAGGCACGAATTAAGAGGATTAAGGAGGAGTCATGCTAATTAAAATAATAGCCCTAATGCTGCTAGGTGTAATTGCCCTAGTGCAGCACTACAGGGGCAACATAATAGCGGCTAACCGGCTGTATTTGGTGTTCGATATAGGGCTGATATACTTGATCATTATCCCGCTACTGGATTTATTCATAGGACACAGGCAAGGGATGCACGTGGCAGCAACGATACTATTGGCGGTAGCAATTGTTGCAGATATGGAGGTACGTAATGGCTAAATGGATATTAAGTGCAGAGTCCTACGGGGCTTTTAGGCACACAAAGGAATATATTCCTGTTCCGAATCCGTACGGAGTAACAGTGATTATGGAGCGCCAGGCAATCAGGCTGACTAGCGGCTGTAGGTGGGCGACTAGAGGGCATTACGTATATGCAAGGGAACGAGAGACGGTGCGATTCGATACACTGCGAGAGGCTCAGCGATATGCAGAGCAGTTAGGAGGTGCAGAATGATTAACGAAGATTTGAAGTACATAGCCGACCACTATGGGTTAGAACATCAGCTAGGAAAGTGCAAGGAAGAGCTAGGCGAACTTATAAAGGCTATCGACTCATTGGACGAAAAGGCAATTGTTGAGGAGATAGCAGACGTCGAGATTATGACCGAACAACTAAAGTATCTTATGCGAACCGAGCCAAGTGTGGAGATTTACAAGGAGTATAAGATTGCTAGACAGCTTAGAAGGATTGACAAGGAGCAGGGTCATGAATGCGATAACTAAAGAGGAGCTACTGCGCATACCAAAACTACGCAAGCAGATTGCCCGGAAGAAGAGACGCATTGAGCTGTACGAGACGAGAGCAACTGGAGGAGCTATAGAGTATAAGGAGCGCGTACAGTCAAGTGTGAGCAACTCAGCTAGCGACTGCCTATGCGAGGCTGTAGATCTACGGCGGGAGCTCATTGATGACACCAAGGAGCTTAACGACTTAATCAATAGGGCCTATGATTTTATGAGGACGTTAGACGAGGTGCTCCACAGGGATATCGTGTATGCAAGATACATTGTGGGGCTACCCTGGAAAGACGTTGCGAAGACGTTTAATTATTCCAATCAACGAATTTTTCAAAAACATCGCGAGATTTTATGTAAATTATAGTTGATTATAGTTGATTATAGTAGGTTCTCTAAAATATGATATACTCAAGCAAAGCTGGAGAGGGGAAGAATAGACCCTCGCAGCACTGCTTGAAACAAATCCATTTATAAAGTCAAACTTAATAAGGTGTTGCCCGGTACCAGTTGGTATCGGGTTTTCTTTTGTGATACAATCACGATAAGTATTAAGTTGATTTTGTGGAGGTGTTTTGAAAATGCTTTGGAACGTAGTTAGTCTTGCATGTTTAGGATTACTTGCAGTTATAACTTATTTTGTAAAAGATTTACCTGTTTATTTCAGAGAAATGAAACTAGAACAAAGTCGTGCGAGAAACAGTCAAGAGCTACTTCGCGAGGCATATTTCAGAGAAATTGGTGGAGAAGAAGTTGCACAAATTTTAAAAGACTGGTTGTCAACTTTATTTCGTTTCAAAGATGATAATTTTGAAATTGACGACGAAGAAGATACTGATGAGGATGGAGAGGCATCTTCTGTTGAGGATTTGCTTTCTCGAACAGTATTATATGGGACTACTCACACAATACATTTATGTGCATTATATATGCAGGATTTGTATGAAGGTATTCTTGACAGCGAAAATGATGGGTTGGACTATGCGGGGTGTAAGTCAATTTTGTATTCAGCTTTCATTATTTCAAGTTTAAAGTTTGATTTTACTGGATACGAAGTAGAACCTTTGAGATTTCTTGAGATGAAGATTAATGATCTCTCAGAAATAAAAAAGACTGAAGCATTCAAAAAAGCTCTTGAAGATATCAAACGAGAAGATAAAAGGATGTGACAACATGTTAATTCTTATGATTTTGGTTTATGTGCTGAATGAAAATCGTGTTATAAATTTAAGTTCACCTAAGCTTATAATAACTGAAATTGTGCTAATGGTGTTATTTACTGTGGAGCTAAAGGTGGCGCATCATTTTATTATAAAAAGTACGAGGTTTAAGAAACGTTAGATCTTGCAAAGAGTCCTTCGGGGCTCTTTTTTAATACTTACAAAACAAACAAAGGGAAGAGGTGAGGCTGAATGCCAAAGGCGAGGAATCCTAAAGCAGATGAAGCCGAGGCTCTATACAATAAAGGCTTTAAGCTGATAGAGATATCTAAACAGATGGAATTACCAGAAGGCACTGTAAGGCGGTGGAAGAGTGTTTATAACTGGGATGCCGAACGTTCGAATAAAAAGAAAGCGAACGTTCGTAAAAGCAAAGGCGCACCTCGGGGCAATCAAAACGCAAAAGGTGCGGGTGCTCCTAAAAAGAATACCAACGCCGAAAAGTACGGATTTTTCTCTAAGTATCTCCCAGAGGAAACACTTGATATCGTAAAGGCTGTTGAAAAGGCTAATCCACTTGACCTATTGTGGCATCAGATTCAGATTGCCTATGCAGCCATTATCAGAGCACAGAGGATCGCATACGTAAAAGATAAGGACGATAAGACGATTGAGAGAGTTGAAGAGAGGGATGGCACTGTTTGCGGCGAAAAGTGGGAAGTACAGCAGGCGTGGGACAAACAGAATAACTTCCTTAAAGCCCAGGCAAGGGCTCAAGGAGAATTGCGGAGCTTAATCAAGCAGTACGATGAGATGCTGCACCGTGATTGGGATATGGCGACAGAAGAGCAGAAGTCACGCATAGATCTAATCAAGGCGCAGACAGCGAAGGCAAAAGGCGAAGACGCGGCAGAAACATTCCAAGACGACGGTTTTATCGAGGCTCTTAAGGGCGAGGTTACGGACGTATGGGAAGATTAGCACAAGTATTTAGGTTTCAACCGTTTAGCAGGAAGCAGAAACAGGTGCTTACGTGGTGGCTTCCAGAGTCACCCGTGCAGGAAAAGAACGGAATTATTGCAGACGGTGCTATCCGTTCTGGGAAGACCGTATCGATGGCGTTATCTTACGTCATGTGGTCGATGGAGACGTTTAGCGGCGAGAACTTCGGTATGGCTGGTAAGACTATCGGTGCATTCCGTCGAAACGTCCTAAAGCCACTCAAGTTGATGCTGTTCGCTAGAGGATACAGGTTCAAGGACCATAGAGCCGATAATTTACTCGAGGTAAGACGCAACGGGGTAACGAATTATTATTACATCTTCGGTGGTAAGGACGAACGCTCACAAGACCTTGTGCAGGGTATTACGCTAGCTGGGTTCTTCTTCGATGAGGTTGCCCTTATGCCTGAGTCTTTTGTCAATCAGGCTACTGCTCGTTGCTCAGTAGAGGGGTCAAAGTGGTGGTTCAACTGTAATCCAGATAGACCACGTCACTGGTTCAAGATTAATTGGATTGATAAGGCGGACGACAAGGAGCTTATATACATTCACTTCACGATGGACGACAATCTGTCGTTATCGGAGGCAATAAAGGAACGATACAGACGCCAATTCGTTGGTGTCTTTTTTAAGCGCTTTATTAAAGGGTTATGGGTCGGAGCTGAAGGACTTGTACATCCACAGTTCGCAGATGATGCAGAAAAGTACGCAATTAGCTACGACGAGCTTATGAAGAGCCAACACAAGCTAGTTCAGATTTTTATCGGCATAGATATAGGCGGAACGAAGTCGCACTCACCATTTATCGCTACTGGGTTCACTAAAGGGTTTAATAAGCAAATACGACTGCACTACAAACGGATTTTACATAGTAAAGGCACGGTAGATCCAGAGAAGATATACAGCACTTTCGGAGAGTTTGTAAGCGAGGTCAGAAGTCTTTATCCAGGAGTGCCAATAACAGCTGCGTTCGTTGACAATGCGGAGCAACTTATACTGAATGGATTGGCACTATACAGTACGACTAACCACATTGGTGTCAATGTGAAAGGCTGTCGCAAGACAGAGTTTAGTGACAGAGTGCTAGCATACAATGCTGTCATAAACACAGGACGTTTCATGTGGGTAAAGGACTTCTGCGAACCAATTGCAAATTCGATTAGTGAAATGGTGTACGACAGCAAGAGTAAAGACGAGAAGTTGCTTGATGACTTCTCAACTGACGTAGATACATACGATGCTGACTTCTATTCATGGAGTTACTTCATAAATTATTTTCATCCTATAGGAGGACGTAAGTGAGAACGCATATTATTGAGTTCCTCAATAAAAGAGGATACCAGACGAATAAAAAGGCTCTAGAGCTGATAGACATCTGCGACAGTTGGTATAGAACAGAGCCGATAGAGGGTTTCCACGACCGCTGTACAGTTAACGGCGAGAAGTACGAAGTGGCTCGAACCGGGTTTGCAAAAAGGGTATGTGAGGACGATGCAAATCTGTGCGAAGTTGTGGATCTAACCATCGAGGACAGAGCGAGTAGCGATTACATCAATGAGGTCTTTGCTAGAGAAAACTTTCAGAAGAACATCAGAAGACAGCTAGAGCTAATCGCAGCGGAGGGGACTGTTGCGGCGTATGTTCGAGTTGTTGGTGCTGATGTACTTGATACGAAAGAGCTACAGGGCGGAGAAGTCGAGATTGTATATGTACCTCCTAAGGGTATATTCCCGTTAAATGTCGAGAAGGGGATTATTACCGAATGTGCCTTCGCTTCTGAGGACACGCTCAATGGTAAGACTCAGACAACTATCGTGCTTTTCGAACTTGTTAATGGCGAATATAGGGCGACTACTGTAGTGCTTGACCATAACGGTAAAGAGTTAGTCGATGAGCATATCGAGGTTTTGCTAGGTGAAATTAAGCCGTTTGCGGTGCTGACAACTGCGGCCGTTAACAATCTCACCGATATGCAAGGCTACGGACTGCCTAAATTGTACGGTGCTATATCGGAACTGAAGGCGGTCGACTTAGTTTTCAATGTACTCTTTGGCGACCTAGATAAATCCGACAAGATGATTCTGTACAACGAAGCTCTTTGTAAGTTTGACGAAACTGGAAAGCCAATAACACCGAACAAGCAACACAAGAAGCTCTTCGTGTCTATGGGACAAGCTCTTCCGGAGGAAGGCTCACTGATACAGGAAATTAATCCGGAGATTAGAGTAGACGAGATCACTCGCTCCTTCGAGCTTGTGTTATCTCTGCTATCTCTTAAATTTGGTTATGGATCACGTAAGTATAGCTTTGAGAATGGGCAGATAAAGACCGCAACGGAATACATCGGAACCAAACAAGACTCTATGCAAGAGCTTAACAAACAGAGACAGAATTTGACCGACTACATAGAGGGGATAATCAAGGCTCTGCTATGGTTCTCGAATGCATTTAATAAAACTAGTTATGCCCTCGATTCCGAAGTAACAATCGGATACGATGACAGTTTCATCATCGACAGGCAGAGCGAACTTGAAGCGATGCGACAAGATGCACAGACGTTTGGACTGCCGAAACTGGTTATTTATTACCTTATGGAGAAGTACAACTTATCCGAAGAGGATGCGACAAAGTGGTACAACGAAGGCGGAGCAGAGGCGGACCCAATTGAACCTATAGAGGAGTAATTCGATATGCTATCGGATAGACAGAAGGAGCAGCTATCTGCGGAAATGGTGCCACTGTTCCAGGAACTTGAACAAGATATAATTCAAGATATTGCTCGAAGAGTTCGTAAGGAGTCGCGCTGGACAGAGACTGCAGAACTACAGGCAAAGACGCTCGAGGCTTTGGGATATAAGCCGATGGAGATTCGGAACAAGGTCATGCGAGAGCTAAAGGCTGATAAAGAATTTCAAGCTATGATTGCGAAGAATACACTCGATTACAAGAGGGCTGTCAGAGACCGCATAAAACAGCTTGTAGCGGACGCAAAAGAGCGTGGTGATGATATTGTAAGCCGAGCTGGCACAATGGCATTTAACGACGATTTGTCCTTCTGGAAGTCGAAGGGAAGACACCTCAGACACAGCTCTGAACTGGCTGAGATAAACGCAACTGCTTCACACCGATTAGCTCATGAACTGAAGAACCTTACACACTCTACAGGGTTTAAGTTTATCGGCGCACCTATAAGGCTAGATAAAGCGTTTAGCCATGCAATGGATAGCATGATAATGAACGTAGCCTCGGGCGGTTTCTCGAGCGGACAAGCGATAGAAAAAGTCGTGTCAGATCTCGAGAAGAGTGGAATCAGGCACGTTGACTTTGGCTCTGGTATCTCTAGGGGCATTGATGTAGCTGCTGCACTTGCGGTTAGGACTACACTCGGTCAAATGGCTGCACAAATATCAATGGACAACGCGGTACAGCTTGGAACAGATTTAGTTGAGGTTTCGTCGCATGCAGGAGCCCGTGAAGGTGATGGGCACGCTGACCACGCAGCATGGCAAGGAAGAGTGTACAGCCTCAGCGGTAGACAACATCCGGAAGAAGAGAAAAGGCTCGGCTACAAGATATATAAGCTGTCTGACGTTACGGGATATCCGGACGATCCATTAGGCTTGTGTGGATATAACTGTCGCCACACGTTCTATCCATTCCTTGAGGGCATTTCTGAGCCTAACCCGATTGAAAAAGACCCAGACCCTGTAACGGTTGATGAACGCACTTATACATACTATCAAGCATCGCAGGTACAGAGGAGACTCGAGAGAGAACTGCGAGAGTTAAAGAGGCAGTATATAGGCGGAGACGAGACAAGGCTAGCGGCAATTAAGGCAAAAGAGCAGCGATACGCAAGATTCTGCAATAAGGCGGGGCTTAAGCAGAATCTTGAAAGGCTTTACGTTAAAGGGTATAAGCGAGATTTTGAGTATATAAAACCGATTGAAGATAAGAGTGTTGGTGATTTTAGAAACGTTATATCAGATTTTTATGATAAAGGCGTTACTAAATTTAATGATTTAGATAATTTTAATCTAGGTAAATTACCCAAGATAAACAACAATCCTTTTCTTGACGGTTCAAATGTATATATTGAGGGAAGGTCTCTACGTAGGATTTTAAACAAGCATGGGCGCGAAATGACACTTGAGGAATTACTATTCATTGAGGATTCTGTGAAGTCCCCAAGCTATTATGCTGATAATTCAAATAGACACAGTAACTCGTTGATATTATATAAAAAAATACCGGGTAGAAAAAACCGATACGCAGAATGTATCTTTGTGAAGCGTGGCAGTGGATATATCATTCACTATCACAAAATGAATGATAGGAAGCTGAGAAAGCTCAAAAATGAAAAAGCTTTATTTGACATAAGTAAATAGGAGCTGTATACTCTTATTAGAATATACAGCTTAGAGGTTGAAAAGTATCCGGCTCCAACGCGCCACCGGTATTGGTGGGTCGAGAAATGTGGGCGACATCCGCCGGTCCCACCTAAGCTGTTTCTATGGAACGTACGCGGGTGTCCTTCGGGTCCCGCGTCTTTTATTACAACTAAATAAGTTAATTAGCATCGCAATGAAGCGGTGCTTTTTTATTGCCCTTGGACTGCGGCGTTAAAGGTGAGGTCTGACACAAGTTGGTCTGAACATAAGGGCTTGTTTAGACGTTAAAAGAAAGGATAAATCACAATGGCATTAACAAGAGACTCAATCAAACAGCTAGGCATTACAGACGAAGACCAGATTACCAAGCTACTAAACGCACACCATGCGGAGGTTAATCCGCTAAGAGAAAAGGCAGAGCAGTACGACAAGGTAAAGGCTGACTTCGACGAACAGAGCAAGTCAATTGCTGACCTAAAGGCATCTGCTGGCGACAAGGAAGCGCTACAGAAACAGATTGCCGAGCTAACAAGTGCAGCACAAGAGAAGGATGCAGCACACCAGAAGGCAATCGAGGAAATGCAGAGCAAACTAGAGGGCGCAGAGTTTGACAAGCTCCTAGATGATGCGATTACCAAAGCTGGCGGAAGAAGGAAGGCAAGTATCAGAGCAGAGTTAAAACTTGAAGAGTTAAGGGCGAGCAAGGATAGGACTAATGACATCGACGCAGCAATTAAGGCGCTGAAAGAATCGGAAGATACATCCTTCTTGTTCGGATCAGACGCAAAGCCATCTGGAGCAAGAATAGACTCGTCGGGCAGAACTGATACAGGCACAGATGGGAATGACGCAGCTATGGCAACTGCAAGGGCTGTTATGGGACTCAAACCAACAGGAAAGGAAAACTAAACAATGGCAAATCAGATTTCAAAATTCAAAATGTACGTTGACCTACTAGATGAAGTTTACAAGACCAGTTCGGTTACAGCCGTACTCGACGGTGCTCCAGAACTGGCACAGCAGGGCGCAAATGCAGACGAGCTTGTAATTCCGAAGATTGACATGGATGGGCTTGCAGACTACGACCGTTCCGCAGGATACACTATGGGAAGTGTAGAGCTTACAAACGAGACAGTTAAGTGCAACTTCGATAGAGGTCGTAAGTTCCTTGTAGATGCAGAAGACGACGCATCAACGGCAGGAGTTGCGTTCGGAAGACTATCGTCCGAATTTGAGAGAACCAAGGTAATCCCAGAGCTAGACGCATTCAGATTCGCAAACTACTGCAAGAAGGCAGGTGCTAACATCGCAACTAGCTCGATTACAGACGGCGCTTCTGCTATCAAGGCGATTGCTAAGGCATACGACACAATGACAGACAACGAGGTCCCAGAAGACGGAAGAATTCTATTCGTATCGCCAACAGTGTACGGTATGATTAGAGACCTTGACACAACTAAGTCAAAAGAGATCCTACAGCAGTTCGCTACCGTCCAGAAGGTTCCAGCAAGCAGATTCTTCACCGCTATCGAGGTGAACGACGGTAAGACAAGCGGTCAGGAGAAGGGCGGATACAAGAAGGCTGCTACAGGTAAGGCACTCGACTTCTTGATTGTTGAGCCTTCCGCAGTTATCCAGTACCAGAAGAGAAACGTTAACAAGGCAATCGCTCCAGAGGATAACAAGGATGCAGACGGTTGGCAGTTCAACTTCCGCGAGGTTGGTATCGCAGATGTGTACGTTAACAAGGCTAACGGCATCGCTGGAGCTTGCAAGTAGCATAGGAGGTAAATCATGAGCAGAGTTATAGGACTTGAATTCGATGAGGCAACTAACGAGGTTATCGTAGAGGAAGAGCCAACCGAAGAGGTCGTAGAGGAAGAGCCCAAAAAGGGCGGAAAGAAGTAGTTAAATGCTAGCAATGATGACTGAGGAATACCTTACGTATTATAACGATGAAGACGTGGATGTTGACAGACTCTATAACAGGGCGAAAGTGATACTGAACGGTATTACTAGTGGCCGAATTGAAGAGGTTACAGAGGAGCATCCGGAAGATTATCGTTATGATAGAGTCAAGGGGGTAATCGCTCTAGTTATACATGAACTACATTCGAGGGCAAGTGTATCAGGGGTATCTATCGTATCTAACGACGGATACTCCGAGCACTATGTCGGTGAGGTTGAGTGGCAAAGTGGACTAGAACGAGCCGTAAGACAGGCTCTATCTGGTACGGGATTGACGGGGTGCATGTAATGAACTTTACAGACACAATAACAATGTACAGTTTGGGGTCTACGAACGGTGACGACCACTATTGGGAGCGCTTTGTTATAAAGGGTTGTCAATGGAGGGAGAAGACTGTTCGCACTACAGATAGTGGCGGTAAAGTATTTAAGACTAAAGAAATCTCAGTTACTATTCCGATAAAAGGCGATTTGAAGAATAGGCTATTCTTTGACACTAAAGGCAAAGATATCATTGTCCTAGGGGAGTGCCCTATGATTAACGTGTCAAATCGTGAGTTTGAAAACATCAAAAAGAACTACACTTTTTTCACGATTCGCACGTTTACCGACAACTCGCGCCGAGATAGGCTCAAACATTGGAGGTTTACATCATAATGGGGCTCAAAATCAAAGACGCAAGAGTCGAGATGCAACCTATAGCGGTGATACTTCGCAAAAGAGGACTTGAGCCAAGCGGTAAGGTTCAAAGAGCCGTCGACCAAGAAGTCTTAAGGCTCTGCGAACCGTACGTACCACATGACTCTGGCGCCCTGGTGCGTTCTGGAACAATTCACACGAAAATAGGTTCCGGAAGAGTCGTGTATAGGACTCCGTATGCTCGACGTTGGTATTATCGACCAGCCCATTTTAAGGGGGCACCCAAAAGGGGTAATTACTGGTTTGAGCGCATGAAGAAGGAAGGCGGACGAAACAAATTACTAAAAGTAGCGGCACAAGTTGCTGGCGCAAAGGAGAAGTAACAAAGTGGTGACAAATAGCGAAAAAATTAAGACGTGGTTGAGCGGTTGCAAATTTATTCAGATAGAGGACATTGATACTGACCGACTTGAAGAGGGGGCTGACCGCATTGGGGTTTACAAGCAAGCGCAAAGAGATGTCACCGAGTTTGTGGACGGTTCCAAGATAGTTAGTGAGTATTATTACTTCCTTGTTCGAAAAGACGCACAGCTTGAACACGATAGGAAGTGGTCAAATAACTTTATGGCAGTCTTAGAGGATTGGATAGAGGAACAAGACCGCGTTGGCAACCTACCAGATGTAGAGGGTATCGAGAGTGTTTTTATCGCAAACGGTTATTATATGATTGATATCGAAAACGACGACGCAGTTTATCAGATCTCAATCGGTATCACTTATCACAAGAAAGGAATTAATTAATGAAAGGTGAAGGCAAGGTTAAAAAGTACGAAGTCGCACTATTCTTAAAAGGAAAAGGCGCGACAGACTACACAAGAATTAAGAAGGCAACAGAGCTCAAGTTAGAGTTCGGTGCAAGTACACAGGAGTACGACTACATTGCTGATGAGAATCCAACAATCGAGCTTGACAAGTATAAGCCAGAGATTAGCGGACTTCCTCTCACGATGTACAGAGAGGAGCCAGATTTTGCTCTTATTTGGGACCTGGCTTACAACCTCAAGACTGGAGGCGAGGCAGTTGTAGACCTTCTGCTCGTGTACAAGTTCGATGAGGATGCTGCAAAGGCAGGTACCTGGAAGGCTTGGAACGTACCAGCAACTGTAGTTGTAAAGACTCTGGATGCAGTAGATGGCAAGATTGAGTTCGACCTACAGCTCAGAGGTACAGTCATTAAGGGTACAGTTACAGAAGAGGGCGGAAAGCCTAAATTCAAAGCAGCTGGCGCATAGGTTATCCCTAAATTAATACACTTTTTAGGAGGGATGTAACAGTCCCTCTTTTTTATTTACACGAAGGAGATATAACAATGGAAATTATTCTAAATGATAAGGAGTTCGAACTGCCAAAGAGAACTCCGAAGATTGCAAAGCTGTTCGATGACTTCAACGCAACATTCGGAGAAGGCGATGTAAAAGTTCACAACAGCGCAATGAAAGTGCTAGAGGCAACTATCGGACGAGAAGGCATCAAGGATGTGTTCGGCACAGCGGATTCGGAACAGATTTCCGTTGTAGAGTCTGCCATTGCTGTAAAGGAGATTGACGACGTATACATGGCTCCGTTAACGGAGTACATGATGAGAAAAGAGGCTGCAGAGATGGATAGGCCAGCATTTACAGCTGCAAACGAGCTCTTGCGCAATGTTGCGAACCTATCAGAACTAAAATAATGCAGTTACCTTTTAGAAGGCTACCTAAATCGCTAATAATTGACGATGTTGAGTACCCTATACGTACAGATTTTCGATTTTGGCTCGCGTTACCAGAGCTTGAGGACTTATCTGTGCTGTTTATAGGTAAAAATCCGTCATTTATGCGTTATTTCTCTCAAAGCGCAATAGAGAAGATTGTCGAATTCTATCACTGTGGCAAAGAAGTTGAGCAAAACGAGAACAGTGTCAATGTTTTAGATTTTAAAATCGACGAAAACCTAATTTATGCCGCGTTTAAGCAGGCATACAACATGGATTTGTACGATTTAGAGACCGATGAGCTCCATTGGTACAAGTTCAAGGCTCTTTTAGACGGATTACCTCCTAATACAACCCTATCCAAGGTTATTGAGATAAGAGCATATGACGGGGATGATCCTGCTTATAAAAAGCTACGTGATAAATTCGCACTTCCTGGAAAGCTAACTGAGGAGCAAGAGGTAGCAGGAAAGAAATTTGATGAGGTATTCAAATAATGGCAGACGGTACACTTATATTCGACACCAAAGTAGAAAGCGAAGGTGTCAGCACTGGCATGTCTACCGTTAAGAAACTGTTTACCGCAGGTATGGGGTTCGTTGTAGCAAAGCATGCTGTAGGTCTAGCAAAGATGGGAATTGCTTATAATTCGCAGATGCAGGACTTCCAGAGCAAATTTAAGGTTCTGCTGGGTTCAGCTGCTAAAGCAAATAAACACGTGGCAGAACTGCGAAAGCTAGCTATGAAAACGCCCTTTAGGACAACTGATTTAGCAGCTGCATCGCAACAGCTACTTGCGTTCGGTGTTAACTCTAAGAGTGTTAGTGGTCATTTAAGACGGTTAGGTGACATTTCCCTCGGGAATAAGGAGAAGTTCCAGCAACTAGGACTTGTATTCGGGCAGGTTTCGTCACAAGGAAAGTTGATGGGACAAGATCTATTACAGTTCATCAATGCGGGATTCAACCCATTAAAGGAGTTATCCAAAATGGGGCGAGGCACATATCAAGAGTTAAAAGACCAAATGGCGCAAGGAAAAATCAGTTTCAAGGATGTACAAGCAGCAATTGAGCACGCAACATCTAAAGGCGGTCAGTTTTTTAATGGTATGAAAGAGGGAAGCAAGACCTTTGCTGCTCAAGTTGATGCACTAAAGGGCAACCTCGAAATTTTGGCAGGTAATGCGTTTAAACCACTGTATAATCTGCTAACGCGTATCGTACCTCACCTAGGTGCGGTCGCATCAAAATTAAATAAATACCCGAAAATAATTGGGGCGGTAACGACCGCAGTAACAACACTTACTGCGGCGATGGTGACGTTTTATGCGGCGCAGAAGTGGGCTATATTCAACGAAGCTATAAGGAGCTCAATGGGTAGCGCAATGAAATTTTTCAGCGCATTCCACAATTCGTTGTGGCTGAATCTCGGTGTTGGGGTAGATAAGATTATACCAGGACTAGGGACTAAACTACTCAACATCCCTATAGGGATGCAGTCGGCAGTCGGCAAGCTCTCAAGTGTGCTTGGTTCGGCGGGCAAGTCAATTGCTGCGTTCATGGCTACACCAGCGGGAATAGTAGTCGCTGTTGGGGCAGCAATAACAGCGCTCGGTGTATGGGTAAACAAGATAGGCGGAGTTGATAAAGCTATAGCTCTGATTCATTCGAAAATAGCTTCCTTTAAGGCGAAAATACCAGAATTGATAAATGGTATAGGCGCAGGCTTTAAAGTCGCTGTAGAAGGGATTAAGACGGTTCTATTCGATGTCTTGCCAACAGTGGCAAAGGCTATATGGAAAGCGTTGCCATCCGCTCTATCGACTCTCGGTCAACTCGCAAACGAACTTGGAACGTATCTGTTCAAAAAAGTAGGTCAGCTTGCGCAAGCAATCGCAACAGGATTACCGAAGGCACTACAAGCGGTTATAACCGCTATTCCTAAAGTACTTATCGAGTTATTTACCCGTTCGGGTGAAGGCGCAAAACAAGGCGGCGAACAGGCTGGCGCAAAAGGTGGCGAGGGAATCGCTTTGGGTTTCCTTAAGACTTTTATCGTTGGTATGGGAAAGCTAGCTCTCGCTATTGTTACGGCTCTGCCTCAGATTGCAATTGCAGTTGTAAGCGGAATTGTAAAGTGCATACCGATAATTCTCTCGGCTGTTGGCAACCTTGCAATTTCAGTTCTAAATGCAATAGGCAGAGGACTGGGCAGTCTAGTTACGGTCGCAGTTAATTGGATATGGGGGTTTATCGAAGGCTTCCTTGTAGGTGCAGCGAACGTGATCAACGCAGTGTGGAACTTTGCAAAGACATTGCCAGGCAAGATTGCTAGTGGCATCGGCTCACTTGTGTCAACGGCGATTAATTGGCTGGTTGGATTCATCACGGGTATGCACCACGGATTCGTGAGAGCGGGATCGGCTGTGATAAGCGGAGCCAGGTCGCTTCCAGGTAAGATAAGAGGGGCGCTAGGCAGTCTTTACAGCATAGGCGTTCACTTCCTACAGGGGCTCATTAACGGTATAAAGGCTGGATTTGGCAAGGTATTCGGCTTAATTAGTTCGCTTGGTTCAAAATGTAAAGCAAAGTTAAAGAGTGTTTTCGATATTAACTCGCCATCAAGGTTCACAACTTGGATAGGTAAGATGCTTATCGACGGTATGGATGTTGGAATCGTGAAGAACACTGGCAGACTGCTGAACTCTATAGGTGAACAAATGGGGCTCGTACAAGATGCGTTCTTAATTGACTCGCCAGAGATTAACCCTATAGCCTCAGCAATTAGTGGTGAGCGTTCAAGAATCTTCGGTGCGACAGGTTCAAGCCAACATGTTGAAGTTAATCAGACCCTCAACTTCAACCAGCCGTGGAAGTCACCAGCGGATGTAACGAGAGCTATTTCGTGGGAGACTGCGAAGTTAGGACTAGCAGGAGCACAATAATGATACACAACTTAGTTTTAAAGGCCGTTCGTAGTGACGGCCTAATATTTCACTACGAATCAGACGACTGGCGAACTACTTCTGTTACGGGGGTAGATGCTGCGGATATAGAAGTTTCGAAAGAAGCAAGAGGAGTTGGAGATGGTGCAATTATCACGGGAAGGCGAAGACTTCCGAGGGAGATAACTATTACCGCACAGGCGCAGAATCACGAGGCTAGAGCGAAGGCTCAAGGGTTCCACAACAACCGTTACAAGGTTGATTTATACATAACCTATAACGGAGTAACTCGAATTGCGAAGGATTGCGAACTTACTGGAAAGTCAATTCCGACCAAGAACGTTTATAAACGTCCGGACATGACTATAAAGTTCTTGTCACCGCATGCCGACTTGTTCGCCGTAGAGGGTGATCAGACGAGTTTTAGCAAGAGTCAACCTCTATGGGCGTGGCCTCATGCGTTTAGAAGTGGTGAGAAGCGGAACTTTTCAAGAGAAGAGGTCGCAACCGAAAAGGTTATAGAATATCTTGGCTCTTCCCCCGCACAGCCTATTATCGAGATTGAGTCTCAAGGGTATGCAAAGAATATCACTGTTAAGGTTAATGATAAGGTTGCAATTCTAAATGTGGAGCTCAAAAAGGGCGACACGATCACAATTGATACATCTCGTTCATACGCAGTACATAACAACAAAATACTAGCGATGGGAATGGGTGACGACCCGTACGACTTTAGGCAGTTTGTGCTCGATTATGGCGACAATGTTGTCAAGGTCGATGCAGAGGCGGGGGCTTCTGCACTGAGGACGAGCATAGAGTATATAGGGAGGTATGATGGCGTATGATACAGTTCTTTGATAAGTTCATGAATCGCCTAGAGGATCTCGACTTCATAGAAGTGTCATGGAATCGTAAGTGGGCCGAACCTGGAGACTTCTCCATACATCTCGCTGCGAAAGACTGGAACAAACATGCGAAGTTCGTACGCAACACAGGACGTCCGGAGACAGGTATTATTCAGAAAACAGTATATGAGGTAACTGCACAAGGGGCGATGGTGACTGTATCAGGCTTCTTCGCTGAAAAGGTACTTTCTAAAGTCGTGTTGCACTCCGACGAGAATGTTAACGAAAGAGGGGCAACTGTTGTGTTCGGACTTTTCGCGAACATCAATTCTAGCGCGCTAGGGCAATACTCCTCGCATATAACTGACCACAGCATACCGCCATCGGTACCTGGTCAAGTGTGGGGCGACTACGACGCTGAATGGATGCCGGAGCTAGTCTACTCCTTTAAAGGAGGAACCGACGCGGCGACATCGCTATATGATGCTTGTTTGCTGTACGGATTGAGCATATCGGTCGAAGTTGCGGAGACGTACAAAGAGTCTGTTGACTGGATAGAGGAGTGGCAACGCAAAATAAAAGAGCCACACTTCCTATACAAGGTATATCCTCTTCATGGTCGAGATTTAAGAAACAAAGTAATCTTCGGAGTTGGCTGGGCGAATGTCTCAAAAATCGAATATATCTACGACGATAGCGGAGTAGTTTCGATTGTAGAGGCTAGACAGACAATGGAGGAGACCGGCTTTTCAAAAGAAGAGCTAGTCACAGATGAGCAAGGCAACACTAAGAGCTTAATTCGAGAATTTTATATTGATGAAGGGAATCGTCCTCGAGATCTTGACCTATATCCAAAAAAGGTAATTCAAGGAAACGTATCCGGCATCGAGCTTAAGGTATCCAACGAATCAACCATTAGGGAGCAACTACGGAACCAAGCGAAACTTGAGATGCTTAACAATTGGAGACAAGAGACAATTAATGTCGATGCGCTCCAGAACACATTCTACTACTTACAGGACTACAATCTAGGCGACATATGTACGATAGTCCTTGATGATACAGAGCAGATGTTCACGGCTCGAATCATGGAAGTTAAAGAGGTGCATCGCAAGAACACCGTAGAGGTACAACTTGTTATGGGGACACCTCGCAAACAGAACTATGTCGCTTTAAGTATTTAAGGAGGTAACTAAATGATTGCATTACCACTACAGTCACATTTTGATTCAGACCCTAATGGTGATAGAGCTGTGTCGGATAGTGATATAAGGGAAGTTTTTAAAGCCGTTTGGTCTAATGGTGTAACGACCGTTAGGGCGGATGGTTCTGACATGCAAGTACAGGCAGTTGGGGGTATGAAGGTTAAAGTTATGCCTGGAGGTTGCGTTATCGAAGGAGCTCTTGGGCGAAACACGAGAGAAGAGACGATTAACATCGCGCAAGCTCATCCATCGCTGAAGCGAATCGACAGAATTGTCGTAAGGCTCGACCTATCCGACAGTGTTCGTAACATGCTCATATACAAGAAGGAAGGCACACCGTCAACAACACCTATAGCGCCTAATCTAGTTCAGCAACCAAATTACTTCGAGATTGCTCTAGGGGATATATACGTAGGCGCTGGGGTGTCCGAGATAACAGCGGCGGCAATTCTTGACCAGAGACCAGACAGAGAGCTGTGCGGCTTTGTCTTGCCAGCATTCCCGGTTAATTTCAGCCTAGAGGCAATTACAGACCGTTGGCAGGCAATCCTAGAGGGAGCTATTAGCGGAACCGCAGCAGGAAGTCTGCAAAATTCAATTGAAAAGTTGAAAAGCGACATTCAGGGCGCAAATATCGGTCTAAAAGATGTACATATCAACAACGCATCGTTAGAGTCTGAGCTTGTTGCTTACTTTGGTAGCAGCATAAGAGTATAGGAGGTGGAATATGATAAGTCTTAATAACACGCTCACAGCTATCACGGAAAAATTCAAAAGTATAGATGAGGCGGACACTGGCATCAGGACAAAGGTTATAACTAAAACTATCAACATCAAGAAGGGAATAAACTCTCTCGGAAGTGTTGGTATCGAGGTGGATAAAATCATCTCAATTAGTGGAGCAGTGCAGTATGCGAACTATACGTTGCCATTACCTTATCCAATGCTTAACTATGGTAGCGGAGGTTATATCGAGTGGGGATTAGCTACAATTGTTCGCTCTGGAAATCTTGAACTTATATCAGGAGCCGAATGGAACAACTGTAAAATTAAGGTTGTTATTTCCTATATGGGGGGGGTAAAGCTCTGTAAATTCAAGGCTTTCAAGCGCTTTGCAAAACTAATAAAGATGGGAGGTGTCGCATAATGATATCTCTAAACAAATTTATGGCAGAAGTAAAGAATAAGCTGAAGAGGCTTGAAGATAAGAAATATGTAAAAGATACCTTGTCTTTGAGCGGAACATGGACAGCTCCACATGACGGAATCGTTACTTGTAGCGGAAGAGCAACTGCTGCAGGTGCATATTTGTTTTGCAAAGATTTAACAGAAAATGAATATGTTGGATTGTGCACAATTGCGAATAATCAGCAGTATGGCTCTGTTTGCTTTGCTGTAATTAAAGGGCGCAGCTACAGCTTCTTACACAGCAATTGGGGCGAGCAACGCAACGTGTACATTCATCAGAATTAGGAGGAATTAAAGTTGATAGACTGGACAAGCATTGTAGTAGCTTGCGTATCGGCACTTGGGGCGGGCGGGGGCTCGCTGTACGGTATTCGCAAATCGAGCTGCCTTACTGATTACAAGATAGACAAGCTTACGGAAGAGGTCAGGAAGCATAACGACTTCGCATCGAGGATTCCTGTAATCGAGGAAAGACTCGAGGTGGTTAAGCATCGATTAGATGATTTAGAAAAAAATAAATAAGTTAGTTAGCCGGGCGAAAGCTCGGCATTTTAATTGTCTGAAAGGAGGACAAAATGAATCTAGATTTTATTTCAAAACTGTTTATCCCAATGGTGCTAGTATTTTGCTTGTGCATTGGCTATCTAATGAAAAATTACATGCCATCAGATAACAAGATAATCCCAACAGCACTATTCGTCATAGGAGCTATCTGCGGTGTTATCTGCCTGGGTGTCAATTTCGAAGCGCTTGTAAGAGGTGGATTAACCGGGTTAGCTTCTACTGGATTGCACCAAGCGTTTAAGCAGTTTATAAGCAACCCAAAAGTTGGCGGCGAATTCAACAAAATGAGCAGTGCAGAGCTGCATGAGGAATTAGATCCAACAGATGCACCACTAGAGAATGCGGAGGGATAATCATGGCAACAGGTAATCAGATAATTAGTTATGCTAGGCAGTTCCTCGGCGAAGGCTCTGCCAGATTTAGTGACTGGTACTACGGTTCACAGAAATATCGTGCTTGGGCATGGTGTAATGTGTTCGTATCATATATCTTGCAGCACTGCGGAGTGGATTTCCAGAAAACCGCCTATGTTCCAGCTGCAGAAAGCTGGATGGACGCCCATTACAAATGGGTCAAAATGAGCGAGGCACAGCCGAGAGATGTAATCATATTCTGCTGGAGTGGAGAGGGTAATAACAGCGGTCGAGGTTCGCGAGATCATATAGGATTCTTAATTGCTAATAATGGTAACGGAACATTCACGACCATTGAGGGAAACACAAGCGGAAGCAGGGTGGCAATCAGAACGAGGTCAGCCAAGAACATCCGTAAGATTTTCCGACCAACATATGATGGTGCATCAGCTCCGACAACCTCCGTACCAACACCCGCGCCAGCTCCACAAGCTAGTAATAAGGGACTAGGAATGTACACAGTTACCGCACCGCTAAACTGTAGGAGTGGTGCAGGAACGGGGTACTCTGTGATACGCACATATCCAGCAGGCACACCTATCAGGGTGCTCAAGATAGAGAACAACTTCGGCTATAGCTCTGGTGCTGGCGGTTGGCTGTGCATGGACTTTTTGAGACCACAGTCAGCAGCAAGTGCACCTTCTGTAAGTAGCTCTGGTCGTCCTCTAGGAATGTATCACGTGAATGCGGCTGGCGGACTTAACGTAAGGTCGGGCCCTGGTACAGGTTATAGACGTGTTAACTTCTTGAAGAATGGCACTCCACTCCGCATCCTCAAGGTTAGTGGCGATTGGGGTTATTCCAAGGGAGCAGGTGGCTGGGTACACCTGGGCTATTGTAGAAGAGGTTAAGAGCATGAGCATATTCCAAGACATAGGTGTATTCTTTAGTGAAGGGCATTACATCGCTGTGCTAGACGCAATAGGCTGGATGATGTTATGAGATTGAGAGGGGTAGCTCCCTCTCTTTTTTTTATTGTCTCTGTACACGAACTGTACACGAAAAATGCATAATTCAACTTTTTACATATAGCGTTAAAACGCTGTAAATATTGATAAATGCACATCTTGAATCAATTGAAGCTGTTTAAAATCAATATAAAAAACTCCCACCGCCTCCACCAACATGACAAGAACCGTTGAAAAATCAACGGTTCTTTCTTTTGCAAATGTTTAATTAATAGGGTATTGTAAGTCGAATATATCAAATGGCTTAAATTAGATGAATTGAATTTGGAGGTGCAACAATACATCATGCCCTATAGATGTAGTTACAGTTAGCTAGGCATATTTATAAGTTTAATATAATACCGGATTTAAATTTGAAATTACGAGTTGATAAATCAAAAACCTAATGGTACAATTATCCTTACTATCAAGGAGGGTATAAATGCGTGGAGGAAATAGAGAAGGGGCAGGTAGAAAAGCTGTGCCAGATTCTAAAAAAAAGAAGAATAGAAATATTTATATAACAGATGTTTTTTATTCAAAGATAATGGATGAAAGTCTATTTTTAGATGGTGAAACAACATTTAGCCAAAGGTGCATTAAGCTAATTGAAATGGGCATTAACTCTTTATCTTATAAAAGTGCATATCGTGTATCGGACTGCAATCATCCATCATACAATGGAGTATCTAAAAAAAGCAAAGAACTAACCTTTATTGATCTCTTCGCTGGTATAGGCGGGATAAGGAAAGGATTTGAAGACAGTGATACAAAATGCGTTTTTAGCTCAGAATGGGACAAATATGCGGCTAAGACGTATGAAGCAAATTATGGAGAAATTCCAAAGGGAGATATTACAAAAATCGACGTAAATGACATTCCTGACCATGATGTTTTATTGGCGGGTTTTCCTTGTCAACCATTTAGTAATATTGGCAGGCGAGAAGGATTTGCGCATGAAACACAAGGAACACTTTTCTTTGATGTATTAAGGATACTGAAGAAAAAACGACCAAAAATGTTTTTACTTGAAAACGTAAAAGGCTTGTTAACAAATGATAAAGGCAATACCTTTAGGATTATTATGAAGAATCTAAATGAATTGGATTATTCGATTTTTTACAAAGTCCTGGACGCTCAAAATTTTGGTTTACCTCAAAGACGAGAAAGAGTAGTCATTGTAGGATTTAGAGATGATTTAGGAGTAAATGAATTTGAATTTCCGAATGGTAATCCGTCTAAGAAAGTTCCGATAAACTCAATATTGGAACACAATCCTTCAGGATATTCTGTGTCAGAACATCTTCAGGAAAGCTACCTATTTAAAAAAGATGATGGAAGACCACAACTTGTTGATTTTAATTCAACGTGTCAAGTTAATACATTATGTGCAAGCTATCATAAAATTCAACGCTTAACAGGAACTTTTGTAAAAGATGGTGAGACAGGTATTAGAATGTTCAGCGAACTTGAATTAAAAAGGCTGATGGGATTTCCTGATAATTTCATAGTACCAGTTTCTAGAACACAAATGTACAGGCAGTTTGGTAATTCCGTGGCAGTTCCAATGATGAAAGAAGTCGCTAGTGCAATGAAGAAAAAGTATTATGATTCTCTAAATATTGTAAAGTAGTTATGATATTTTAGTTTTGAACTATTTAAGTAGAGGGCATTTTAATTGAATACTTTTGCCTCGCTTCTTTGAAGGATAAGTCCAAGAAAAAATTGTCCCGAAGTTGCCGTGGATTTTCGAACAATTTAGCTTATCAAGATATTCATTTATTGAATAGAATGAAATTGAGTTATCGTTGTTGTCATATGTAAGAATATGAGATGCCCACTGTGAATTTTCATCTCCATATCCAAAGGTCCCAGCTAAAGCCCACTTTGCTAGTTTGTCATTATAAGGCTTTAGAGCTTCCGTTAAGGCAGTGGTATTTGCAGCACCAAAAGATCCTAGTGTTGGGTTATTCTGAAATTCATGCAGTAATGATGCTAAAGCAGTATTATTTATGTCTAAAACTTCAGAAAAAGAATCTGCAGAATATTCATGCACACTAACCCTGTTCGCACTAGAACGTTTGCAACTGATAGATATTGATTTGGTAATACCGCTATAAAAACATATATCCACCAGTATATCAGTTTTCGGATTTCCGCCAGAAGGAAGTTTTCCAATTTTATTTTTGTCAGTCGTTGCAAATATTGAATACACTTCACCAGGCGTAATATCTAAATTTGATATGATTGTTTCAAAAAAATTGTAATAAAGCCCGGTTAATGTTTTCCCATTATTATTAAAAATGGATAAGTTGTCTTTATTAGACAGACAAAGTGCAATTCTATCCTCAAAATTTCTTCCTTGAATATCCTTTAGTCTACCCAATGATACTGATTCATGGGCCTTAACCTCAATTAAGTTATAAAGAGTGTCTTGGCTTATGATTGCATCAATTGCAGAGTATTCCTCGTTGGTAGTATATTTTATGTTCTGCTTTTCAAAATTAGAAGTCTCAACTAAATTCTTGCAATCAGAATATATAAGAAAGGCGTTTGTTATATTAGGATTAATTTCCTTTAAATTGTAGGTGTCCCATTGTTGCCCTTTAACTCTGTCTGTACGCATAGACGTAGTAGAGTATAAGAGCCATGATTCACCATTAGGGAAATCAATCATAAAAGGTGCATAAAACTGTTCAGTATTAGAATACCCTGTTCTGCCCGCCCTATATGGTGATATGATACGAGATATATATTTTTTTTCAAGGCATGAAGACAAAAGCTCATATATACTTAATTGAGCATTTTTCCCATGTTGCGATTTTTCTCCATTAGAATAGGTCATATTTTATTCCTTCTACTCTATATACTATTGTCATACTATTTCATAATATCACTATATTATTTTTTTTTGCAATATTTTTAATATTTATAATGAATGCTTGAATATCTGTTAAGTGCAGTACTATCTTGATAAGAGCTAATATGAGGTGTAATCTAGGATTAGGTATGTGTTTATATACCTAGCTATAGCGTACACTAATTTATCAAAAGATATGAGGTCGATAATGGAGCAGGAACTTAATAAAAGCATAGTTATTGCATATTATCTTTCTAGAAGAGATAAAGAAGGTTTAAATGTTTTGGGATATAAAACATTCTCTAAAGCTTTTAAAGAAATAGGGGAAATAATTGGGGAAAACCCGAATAATTTGAAAAACATGAGGGATGAATTTGATCCACTTTTTCCTAACCAAAGAAAAGGATGGCATCAACGAGAGCTTAGAGCTTCACGCCAGGAAGTATTTGATAAATTCTCAAAGATGAGTGATCTTGACCTGGATGAATACGTAAAAGGGTTATTGAATGGAAATACAACCAACAATGATATATATATACAACATAATTTGGGGTTTGATACAGAGAATGCTGAAAGTTTAGAAGAGTATAGAAAAGCAGCAAAAGTTATTAATAATCACATTTCGACAAATAGGGTTAATTTTAGATATAGCAATGAGGAAGTTGAAGCAGTGCGCAATGAATTTCTGGATAAGTTTACCCCAGAAAAGCTAGCAGCTATTCCTGATGAGAAGCTCTTAAAATCATTATTTTACTCAAAAGATGGGAACGAGTGCAGCTTAAGCTATGTGCTTGAGAATCAAGAAAAAATAAAAAACATGTTTGGAGGGATAGCTGGAGGCAGTACATATAAATTTGGTCTATTTCAGCGTAATGAAGATGGAATGTGGGTTACAGGAAGTGGTAATAAACCCACAGTACTGACAGAGGATAAGGCTCTTGAACTAGGTAAGGGTATACGAGATGAGATAGTTAAAGGTGCTAAACTCATAGAGAATACACAACTGAATACTAAAGAAGATTACGATTATTTAGATTTGGTACTTAATCAAGAAACTAAGAATACGGCAAAAAAAGTATGGGTGCAAAAATATTATCAAATACTATATCCAGAAAAGTTTGTAAGTTTCTATACAGAGGAATGGATAGATCATTTTCTATACGCTTTAGACATAGAACCAAGTGAAAAGTTTTATGGTAAAAAAGGACAACTAGCCATTGTAAAGAGATTATCAGGACTTGAAGATAATGAGTTTTCTGATGCACTATTTGATTGTTTTAAGCAACCCAAAAAATTTATAAGGCTAGGCAGCTCGATTGGTAATGGACGCAGCATCGCTGGTGAATGGCGTGAAAAAGGGATTGTTGCGATTGGGTGGCCTAAAATTGGTTCACTTAAGCATTTTGCAAAAGGCAATTCTCTAAATAGAGAAAACCTAGTACACATACTTAAGGAGGAATACTACTCAGAGGATTCTTCAACATCTTCGAGGAAGGCTGGGGAAATAATAAAATTCTTTAATACTAATAAAGATACAGTTTTTACCATCATGAATGGAGAAGAATTAATAGCGCTTGTTGATGAGCTTGGAGAGTACTACTTTGATTTAAATAATACTCCATGGGTGCATTGTAAAAAAGGGGCTTGGCACATGAGCTTTCTTGAGGACGAGTTTCTACCAAAGAAGTCAGAGGGAAAACTAACAACATGCTATGAATTTAAAGAACCTGAAAATCTTCAGTTCTTATATAGAAAATATTACTATGACCTAGATGGAAAAGGGATGACTAAAATAGGCAACGAACTAAAATATAATACGGGACTTAAGACAAATTTTCCTGCAAATAGAATCATATTTGGAGCACCTGGAACAGGAAAAAGTTATACCCTCGAGCAGGAACGAAAAATTACGCTACAAAATGAGACAATTGGTGGATATGAACGTGTTACTTTTCATCCAGATTATACATACTCTCAGTTTGTTGGTACATATAAGCCCGTGACAGATAGATCAGGTACGATTAGTTATCAATTTGTTCCAGGCCCTTTTATGAGAGTGTATGTTGAGGCACTTAAAAATGGAAGAAGTGGAAATCCTGAGCCATATATTCTTATCATAGAAGAAATTAACCGAGCAAATGTGGCAGCTGTATTTGGAGATGTTTTTCAGCTTCTTGACCGTGATAGCTTCAATGTAAGTGAATATCCGATACACGCAACAGAGGATGTTAGAACTTATCTTGCAGTCCAGCTTGGCGGCAATCCAGAAGACTATACAGAAATAAAGATTCCAGATAATATGCTGATTTGGGCAACTATGAACAGCGCAGATCAAGGAGTGTTTCCAATGGATACTGCTTTTAAACGCAGATGGGACTTTAACTATCTTGGCATAAATAATGGAGAGGGCGAAATTTCAGGAAAATTCGTTATACTTGGAGAAGGAGAGCATAGAAAAAAAGTCGAATGGAATATATTAAGAAAAGAAATAAATAATGTTCTTCTTAATGACTGTAAAGTTAACGAAGATAAGCTGATGGGACCTTTTTTCCTTTCTATAAAGAATCTTCCAGAAGGTGAAGAGATGGACGAAGAAAATTTTAGTAGAATATTTAAGAATAAAGTTATTATGTACCTATTTGATGATGCCGCAAAGCAGAAGCGTCCTACACTTTTCAGTGGTTGTGACATAAAGAATATATATTCAGCAATTTGTGATGCGTTTGATGAAAAAGGTGTAGACATATTTAACGAGTCTATAAGGAATGCTTTCTTGAATTCAGTAGATGGAGTAGAAGAATAATGAGTTTGAAATCAGCCTATATCCGAGAGCAGAAAAGATACACTCAAGGAGAACTCGTTAAACTCTTTATGGGCGATGAAAGCGAGATAATCAGAATACTTAAGCGCCTTAAGGAATATGGGGTGTTAAAAGTTGTAAAGGCATCTGATGAACAAAAAACACTCACAGATTTGATTGAAGAGGACATTGAGGTTGCGGATGTTGAAGCTGGTGAGAATGAGTATCTATATATATTTACCTTTGTTGGAGTGATTACAGTTGCAGGACGAATTATAAAATGCTATCCCAAATATTTACTGCATACAGAAGAACCAGTTTCAGAAATGAAACAGATTATTAAAGTAATAGAAAAGTATAACGGAAAAGAACAAATTATTAGGATGGTTAATGACACAACTGATAGTGCCGCTTTTAATATGTTAGCTGTAATGCTTTGGATGCTTCAGGATTACTTTGAAAATGGTAGTTATTCTAGCTTACAGGATATAATTGAGATTAATGGTACAGGGGAAATACTGTGGGATAAAACGATAAATGAAACATTTGCTATTATAAACGATAATCGTCCATACTACCAAGACATGTATACTCGAAAAAGAGTAAATGATGACCAAGACTATTTTAAAAGACTTCATGAGTGTGTGCTTACAAAGTGCTCAAAAGAATTAGCTAGTGCGGATTTGCTCAATCTTTTTGATATTCTTGGAGTCGATTTATCTGATGAAGAAATCTGTGACTTTGGAGAGACTGATTATATTCTTGATCGAATTTACAAAGAGCTGAATATACAGTTTGGAACTAGAAAGCAGATGGTTCTTAAAACAATATACTCTTATATTGCTAATAGTAGCACACATATTGATGATATGGATTGTTTTAGCATGTTTGGTACAAATAGCTTCAACTTAATTTGGGAAAAAGCATGTTCTGAAATTTTAGATAATCAACTAGATAGGCCTATTGGATTGATTGCATTACCCGTTCCACTTGGAGATGAGTTTAATCAGAGGACAAAGCTTATAGATGTTATTGAGCATCCTATATGGTTTGGCAAATCAGAAAGAGAATACTTTGAACAAAAAGCACAAGATACTCTGATTCCAGATATAATCAGTATCTATAAAGAAAATGACAAACATAAGTGCATCATATTTGATGCAAAGTACTACAATTTACAATTAGAAAAAAATAAACCATTGAGAGGCCAACCGGGGATAGAATCGGTTACAAAACAATACCTATATCAACTAGCATATAAAGATTTTCTCGATTATCATGGCATGAAACAAGAAAATATAAATAATTGCTTTCTTATGCCAACTGAAGGGGATGAGATAATTGAAACTGGATATGTAATGGTTGGATTTTTGAAGCGGATGGGCTTAGGGGATATTAGTATACGGTTACTGCCAGCACGTACAGTATATCAGATGTATTTAGAAAATAAGAAAATGGAAATTGCCAAATTGAATTTATAGAATTTGTTAGTTGCGTAAAGCTGTAAGACTAGGTATATACCTAGTCATTTTTTATAAAGAAATATACAAAAAAACTATATTAAGATGCGAGGTATTGACCATAACAATTTCTGTTTAATTATTATCATTGATAGAATTGACTTAACGTAATTATTTCTAGGTGTCTCAAAATATGCAAATTCCGCGGAACGTAAGGGTAAGTAATGAAGCGAAGTCGAAGGATTGTGATAATTGCACACTGTTTATTAAATGTAAATGCAAAGGTAGAGCCCCTTGCAAAAGAGATGGGAGGATCATCTATCATCTGCAAACTCGTTGAATTAGGATATGGGATTATCCAGCTACCCTGCATAGAAATGGCTATGTTTGGATCTAAAAGATGGGGGATTGTTTATGAGCAATGTGACTTTCCTGCATTTCGCGAACAGTGTCAAAAATTACTTCATCCCATTGTACAGCAGTTAAAGGATTACAAAGAGCATGGATATTCAATAGAGATGGTCATTGGTGTAGATGGTAGTCCTACTTGCGGCATTAATTTCGTATCTAAAGGAAACTGGTTTGGTGAACTCAATTCTGAAAATAATTATCAAGCTAAAATTGACACACTTCATATTGCTAAAGGAAAAGGTGTAATGATGGAGATGCTTGAGAATATGTTAAAAGAGAATGGAATTTCCACATTGTTTTATGGAATTGATGAAAGAGAAACTATGCATGAAGAACTAATACAGATGTTAAATCAGAAACAAGAAAATAATTAATGAAAGGAAAAGCAATGAAAAAGAAAACGTTTATAACTATCGCAGTAATTATGGTCGTAATGCTTTTTATGACGTCGTGTGGAGATAAAAAAACCACAGAAGACTCATCTCTAAAGAACATAAAAAAGGCAGGGGTATTAAAAGTTGGAATGTGTCCGGAATACCCTCCGTTCGAGAGTATTAATAACTCAGGTGCAATTGAGGGGTTTGACGCCGATCTGGCTGAAGCAATTGGTAAAGAGATGGGGGTAAAAGTTGAATTAGTGAACACTCCTTGGGAGGGACTGATTTCTGGTCTATCAAGCGGGGATTTTGATATTATTATGTCGGGCATGTCTCCTGAAGAAGCAAAGGAGTCTGGAGGCAAGGTTAATGTATCAAATTCATATTTTAATCTTGATGAAGTTATTCTCACAACTAACAAGGATATTAAGTCCAAAAAAGATTTAGCTGGAAAAATTGTTGGAAGCCATGCGGGTAGTGCTTCTGAAAATGCAGTAAAAAGCCTAGAAGAGCAGAAAATAAAAATTGGAAAATCTGCTACATATAATAGACATTCTGAAGCTCTAGCGGATATGTTAAATGGAAATATAGATGCAATGGTTGTTGAAAAATCATGGGCAAAAGAAAAAGCAAAGGCTAATAAAAAGTTAATTATTGTTGATGATCCAGTTCAAACTATTAAAATTGCTGCAGTATTTCCAAAAGGAAATGATTCCCTAACAAAAGAGTTTAACAAAGCACTAAAGACAGTAAAGGAAAACGGTACATACGATAAAATCTATAACAAGTGGTTTGCTGCTGAATAGATAATAAAGAAAGGCGAAAATAGTGACGAAGTTAGATTTTTCGGTACTATGGCCATTTAGAAAACTACTGCCAGCCGCTCTCGGACTTACTATCGGGATTGGCCTGGCAGGTTTTATTTTAGCTCTGGCTATAGCAATAATAGTTGGTAGTTTAAGAAGTAGAAAGCTGCCAAAGATAATTTCTGTAATACTCTCTACTTACGTAGAAGTTTTTCGTGGGACTCCATTGCTAGTTCAATTATTTTTTGTATACTATGGTCTGCCTGGATTAGGATTTCACATTGGACCTATTAAAGCAGCAATCATAACAATGGGACTCAATAGTGGTTCGTATTTATCGGAGAATATTCGAGCATCTATACTAGCTGTAGATAGAGGTCAATATGAGGCAGCATATATACTAGGATATACCCCAATACAAAGAACGTTTCATATAATCCTACCACAAGCAATAAGAATTGCAGTACCCTCTCTTATGAATGGATTTTCAGCAATAGTAAAGGAAACATCACTTGTGTCAGTTTTACCAGTCGTAGAAATTACGAAACTAGGCAACCAGATTTATGCTAGAACATATCATCCATTCGAAATATATATAATGCTCGGCCTTATATATTTTGTATTAACCTATACGGTTACCTTCCTTGCGAAATGGATTGAGAGGAGGTCATCAAGATGGGAACTTTAATTGATATAAACGGATTAAGAAAATCATACAGTGAAAATACTGTTTTAAAAGGAGTCAATCTAACCGTAGACAGGGGTGAAATAATTGCAATTATCGGTGCTAGTGGTTCTGGGAAAAGCACTTTAGTAAGATGCATTGCAAACCTTGAACAATATCAAAATGGTTCAATAACTATAAATGGAAAAAAGAATAGTGATTATAAATCTCTAAATGGGATATTGGGAATGGTTTTTCAAAATTACAATCTGTTCCCACATTACACTGTTTTAGATAACATAACTAAACCTCTTCAGGCTGTTATGAAGCAATCAATTGCTGATGCAGAAAAAAAGGCAAAAATACTTTTAGAAAGGGTAAGGTTAATAGATTATAAAAATCAGTATCCATCTACACTTTCTGGTGGACAAAAGCAAAGACTTGCTATTGCAAGAACCCTTGCAATGGATCCCAAGATTGTTATTTTTGATGAACCAACATCGTCATTGGATCCTGAATTAGCACATGAGGTGTTTAGTACGATTAATGAGCTTGCTTTAGAAGGACAAACAATGCTAATTGTTACACATCAAATAAATGCAATTAGTCACTTTGCGACAAGAGTGCTTTTTTTGAATAATGGTATTATTGAAGAAGACGGAACATGTAATGAAATATTTTGTAATACAGCAAATGAAAATCTATCTAGTTTTTTAAAAATGGT
>ERZ773267.207-NODE-207-length-43840-cov-4.851913_pt1 | contig 43840 bp, 56 predicted proteins | sample MGYA00511959_ERZ773267 | MGnify/ENA primary metagenome ERZ773267 (study PRJEB29015, sample SAMEA2738165) | human oral metagenome | biome: human oral; feature: human-associated habitat; material: saliva | place: China | collected 2240 ...
GGGCCGCCACTCCGGAGCAGCAGGAGAATCAACTCATTTCGCTCGCAGTCCAGCGAGCCGAGGAGATGCTACTGGACGGCACGGCTCCTCCTTCCATCATCACGCACTACCTCAAGCTCGCCACGAGCCGAGAGCGGTTGGAGCAGGAGCGAATCAAGGCCGAGAACGACATGCTCAAGGCCAAAGCCGACGCTCTGGCGGCCTCAGCACGAGGGGAGGAGGCCTACAAAGAGGTTCTCGAGGCATTCAAGTCCTACGCCGGAGGAGGTGTGGGTCTTGAGTCGGATTCGGACCTTCAGTGAACTCTCTCGCATCGATTCCTTCGAGGACCGGTACGAGTACCTACGTCTCAACCAGGATCCAGGAGATCAGACCTTCGGTTTCGAACGGTATCTGAACCAATCCTTCTATCACTCGACCGAATGGCGTCAAGCAAGGCAGAAGGTTATCCTTAGAGACGACGCATGCGACCTCGGGGTCCCGGGTCACGACATCTACGGTAAGATTCTTGTTCATCACATGAACCCGATTCGGCCCGAGGACCTCGAGGGAGAGTTCAATCCTGATATCCTCGACCCCGAATACCTAGTCTGCGTGCGACACGACACACACAACGCGATTCACTTCGGCGACGCGAGCCTGTTACCCAAGCCTCTAGTCGAGAGAACGCCGAACGACACGATACCCTGGAGGTGACCGTGGCTGATTCGATATTGAATGACATCAAGAAGGCTCTCGGCATCACCGAGGACTATACGGCTTTCGATCAGGAGATAATTCTCCACACAAACACGGCGCTCATGTTCGCAGAGGAGATCGGTCTCCCCTCGTTCAAGATCGCCGGAAAGACAGAGACCTGGGATCAGTACCTCACCGGCGTCACGAAGAACGTTGAGGCCGTCAAGACGTACCTGTACCTGCAAGTGCGGCTCGTATTCGACCCGCCTGCGAACTCTTTCGTCGTTACGGCGATCGAGAAGCAGCTTCAGGAGTACGCCTGGCGTATCAACCTGCAGAAGGAGACTCCATGAGCAACCAACTCATGCACTACGGGGTCAAGGGGATGCGTAAGGGCGCTCGGAAGAGCCGTGAGCAGCGGAATGCCGAGCGCCGCGCCAAGTATGAGGCCAAGCTCAAGGCTAAGTACGGCGATCACGACATCGCTACGATTGAGGCCTTCATCAAGAAGCGCAAGGCGCAAGCAAAGGCGGCCAGGGACTGGCGTCTCGGCAACCAGCGCAACCGTCAGCTCACTGCTACCGAGCGTCGAGAGAAGTATTACAACGAACTCGACACCGGCCAGCTAGGTAAGACCTACGCAACTGATGCAACTCTCGCTGAAGCCGCTCGTAGGTACTACAAGAAGGGGCATAACAAGCGAATGGGTCACTCGGAGCTGATGCATTACGGCGTTAAAGGCATGAAGTGGGGCGTTCGCCGCCGTGCTCGCCGTGACGCTAAGGAGTTCACCCAGGCCAAGATGTATTACGGCGAGGGTGCCGGCAATCGGCGGAAGCTGATCAAGGCAACAGTCAAGGCTCGCTCGAAGGATCCGTTCTACAAGAGCGAGTTCGACAAGGCCGTCGCTAATACCGACATGTCCAAGCGGGCTTCTCAGGCCCGAAGGCAGCGCGGTCGGAAGAACGCCCGCAACTCCGCAGGCAAGACTGTTCGCGGCGTTGGTAACATCGCCACTGGGAACGTCGGTCGGGCCGGAGGTGCTCTGGCGCTAGGTTATCTGGGGTATCAGGGGGCTAAGGCTGCCGGTATCGCTCCCACCGAGCGAGAGCTACTCACCAAAGCGGCTAAAGGGGCGCGTAAGATCAAGAGAGTCGTTCAGCACGACGATGTTCTCGCTCACTACGGTGTCCGGGGCATGCGCTGGGGAATCCGCAAGTCTCGCATCAAGGGTGCGAAGAAGTGGACTTCGGCCAAACAGGCCAAAATAGACGGTATGTCTGATGATCAGCTTAGGCGGGTCAATAACCGTATCCGGTTGGAGAAGGAGTACCGACAGCTGACCCAAACCCGGATGGAGCGCTACCGTAGCAAGGTAGGTAAGGCGGCCGAGGAGGCTGCATTCAACACCTTGCAGAACGCAATCCAGAAAGGGCTGAAGAAGGCGGCTAGCCAGGGCGGATCCGCTGCTATCAAGGGCGCCAAACGGTTCAAGTAATAGGACAATGACATGACAGACACACTGTTCTTCATCGACGAGGACGAGGTCCTCGCTCACCATGGCGTCAAAGGCATGAAGTGGGGCGTTCGCAAGCAGCGAGCGGCTTCCGGAGGCGCCGGATCAACCAAGAAGCGCAAGGGCCTCTCCCGTAAGCAGAAAGCAGCCATTGCCGGTGTTCTCGGCACTGCGGCAGCCGCTGGTGCTGGCTACTACCTGCACAAGTCCGGCAAGGGCAAGAAGATCGCTGCTCTGGCTAAGAAGCATGGGGCCTCCGCTAAGGATTTTGCTAAGGGCAAGGGGCGCAATCTCGGAGCCCAGGCTCGAGTCAAGAAGGCCCAGTCGGCCAACGTTAAGAGTGCGGCTGAGAAGTTGAAGACCACCAAGGCGGGCAAGTATGCTGAGGGCGCACGTCTCGGCGCCAATGCTGCCGCATTTAAGGTGGGTAACGCAGCCCGAGGAGTCGGCTACAAGGCCAAGAACCAGGCTTGGAAGGCCGGAAACAAGGCGCGCAAAGCAGCCGAGGGCGGAGCTAGCGGCGTGAAATCCGCAGCCGGTATGGCGGCACGTTCGGCCAAGTCCAAGCTCGGCAAGAAGACTCCCGGCAAGGCCCTTTCGACTCACGTTGTCCAGCCGGGTAAGGGCGTTGGGTACCGGAAGCTCTCTACCACCGGAACTAAGGTTATGGGCGGAAAGGGTGACTCCGCTAAGAAACTGGCCAAGGTCGCTGCCGCCGGGGTAGGCGTTCAAGCTGGTGTAAACGTGGCCGGGGCGGCTGGAGCCCGGGCGATCAACAAGAAGCTCAACGGCGGAAAGAAGAGCGGAAGCTCTAGGAAGCGCCGCCGCTAACCATGCTCTCCAATACCGCTACCCCGCGATATTACGCTGAGTTCAGAGACGATGTCCTAGCAGGTCGGATCCCGGTCTGCAAGGAGATCGAGATGGAGATGAACAGGATCGATGATCGGATTCGCAATCCCGGTTTTTATTACGATAGCGACGCTGTGGAGGGGTTCATCCGTTTCGCGGAAGCGGAGATGACTCTGACTGACGGATCCGATCTTCGACTCCTGCCGAGCTTCAAGCTCTGGGCTGAACAAATCTTCGGATGGTGGTTCTTCACCGAGCGATCGGTCTACGTCCCGAATAAGACGAAGGCCGGCGGCCACTTCGAGAAGCGCCGGGTGAAACAACGCCTCATCAATAAGCAGTACATCATCGTCGCCCGAGGCGGGGCAAAGTCTCTGTATGAAACCCTCCTCCAAGCCTACTTCCTAACGATCGACACGTCGACCACCCACCAGGTGACGACTGCGCCGACGATGAAGCAGGCCGAGGAGGTCATGCAGCCCTTCCGCACCGCCATCACCAGGGCCAAGGGCCCCCTGTTCGATTTCATGACTCAGGGGTCTCTCCAGAACACGACCGGCAACCGCGCGCTCAGGCAGAAGCTCGTCCCCACCAAGAAGGGGATCGAGAACTTCATGACCAACAGCTTGCTCGAGGTTCGCCCAATGTCGATCGACAAGCTCCAGGGTCTCCGCACCAAGATGAACACGGTGGACGAGTGGCTCTCGGGCGATATTCGTGAAGACGTGGTTGGAGCCATCGAGCAGGGGGCGTCCAAGGTCGACGACTGGCTTATTCTGGCAGTGTCCTCAGAGGGTACCGTTAGAAACTCGGCCGGCGACAACATGAAGATGGAGCTCCTCAACATTCTGCGAGGGGAGTACTCGGATCCCCACACATCCATCTTCTATTACAGGCTCGATGATCTCAAGGAGGTCGGGGATCCGTCGACCTGGCTGAAGGCTCAACCAAACCTTGGGGCTACTGTCTCCTACGAGACATATCAGCGAGACGTCGAACGGGCGGAACACGTCCCCGCGGCTAGGAATGATATCCTGGCTAAGAGGTTCGGCATTCCCATGGAGGGGTACACATACTTCTTCACTTACGAGGAGACCCTGCGGCACAACCGTCAGGACTTCTGGGGCATGCCTTGTTCCATCGGCGTCGACCTGTCGCAAGGCGATGACTTTACCGCCTTCACATTCTTGTTCCCCCTCAGCCGGGGCAGGTTTGGAGTCAAGACGCGCTGCTACATTTCCGAGCGCACCATGCTTCGTCTCCCGGGAGCCACTCGTCAGAAGTACGAGGAGTTCCTACAGGAGGGCTCACTCATGGTGCTCGAGGGTACGGTTCTTGACATGATGAACGTCTACGAGGACCTCGAGGCGTTCATCGCCTCCTGCGAGTACGATGTGCGTTGTCTCGGGTTCGACCCGTACAACGCCAAGGAGTTCGTAACTCGCTGGGAGAACGAAAACGGGCCGTTCGGCATCGAGAAGGTTATCCAGGGAGCCCGGACCGAGTCCGTGCCCCTCGGCGAGATCAAGGACATGGCGGAGGATCGCAAGCTCCTCTTCGACCAATCCATGATGACCTTCACGATGGGGAACGCCATTACCCTGGAGGACACCAACGGGAACCGCAAGCTCCTGAAGGCCCGACGGGAGAACAAGATCGACTCGGTCGCCGCCATGATGGACGCCTGGGTCGCTTACAAACTCAACAAGGACATGTTCGACTAGGAGGTGAAGGACATAGGACTGCGAGATAGACTACAGCACGCCTACAACGCCTTCACTGGCAGGGACATCAACCGATCGAACCTCGGTCCGTCCTACAGCGTTCGGGCTGACCGGCTCGCGCTCGGATGGACGGCCGACAAGTCGATCATCTCGTCACTGTTCAACATGATCGCCATCGACGTGTCCGCCACGCCGATCCGACATGTTGACACGGCTCAAAATGGAACGTTCATCGGTGTTCGGCGGTCAGCCCTGAATGACTGCCTGATGCTGGAGCCTAACATCGACCAGAGCGGCCGGGCCTTCATCCAAGATGCCGTGCTGTCCTTGTTCGACGAAGGCGTCATCGCGATTGTTCCAGTTGAGTCAGACCTGGACCCTAGGACCAACAACAGCTTCGACATCAAACAACTGCGAGTTGGGCGGATCACCCAGTGGTTCCCCGAGCAGGTCGAGGTTGAGGTCTACAATCAGGCTCGCTCTACCAAGGAGCGGGTGATCCTGCCGAAGCGCACTGTCGCCATCATCGAGAATCCTCTCTATGAGGTGATGAACAAGCCGAACTCTACCCTCAAGCGACTGAGCCGCAAGCTCTCCATGCTGGACCTGGCCGACGAAAAGACGTACACTGGAAAGCTGGACATCATCATCCAACTTCCCTATGTCGTCAAGACCGAAGCCATGCGCCAGCGGGCGGAGAACCGCATCCAGTCCATCGAGGATCAGCTCGGCAAGGGCGGCCACGGGATCGCCTACACCGACGGCTCCGAGAAGATCACTCAGCTGAACCGCCCGGCGGAGAACAACCTGCTCGATCAGATCAAGTTCCTCACCGCCGAGCTCATGAGTCGACTGGGTATCTCGGAGGACGTCTTCAAGGGTACTGCGACGGAGATCGTCTGGACGCACTACTGGAACCGGGCTGTGGAGCCTGTGCTCTCGGCACTCGCCGATGGGATGAGTAAGGCCTTCCTCACGAAGACTGCGCGCACCCAGGGGCAGGCCGTTCAGTACATCCGCGATCCGTTCAAGAATGTTCCTCCGAGCCAGATCGTCACATCCCTGGATACCATGCTCAGGGACCAGGTCATCACGCCGAACGAGGCTCGTACGAGGATTGGTCTTCCGCCATCCCCGAACGAGCAGGCGGATCAGTTGCAGAACCCGAACATCAACCCGCAGATGGGTGACACCTCCCTGGACGGCGAGGGGGATATTCCGGACTCCGGTCCTGATGTTCAGTCAGTGCTCAGTATGCCGATGAGCCAAGTCAGAGGAGAAGGATGAAGTTCGACTTCAGTGGCTGGGCCACTAAGAACGACCTGACCTGCTCCGATGGGCGCACGATCAAGCATAATGCGTTCAAGGAGAATGACGGCCAGCGCGTGCCGCTTGTATGGCAGCATGGGCACAACGCCGTCGACAATGTTCTCGGGCATGCACTGCTCGAGAATCGGGATGAGGGTGTTTACGCCTACTGCGCGTTCAACGACACTCCTGGTGCGGATAACGCCAAGGAGCTCGTGAAGCACGGCGACGTCAAGGCTCTCTCGATCTACGCCAACCGCCTCGACCAGCGAGGTGGTGACGTTATTCATGGCAACATCGTCGAGGTTTCCATGGTCCTGTCTGGGGCCAACCCGGGAGCTTTGATCGACAACGTTGCTCTTGAGCACTCGGATGGTTCATGGACCGAGTCCGAGGATGAGGCCGTCATTTATTCTGGTCTCACGCTCTCGCACGATTCCGGAGAAACAACGGAGGACACAGAATCCATGGACGAAGACGAGGTTTACGACGAGGACGACCTCACGGTCGCCGATGTCCTCGAGACCCTCGACGACGATCAGCGTCTTGCTGTTGCGGCCCTTATCGAGGAGATCAGCGGTGACGTTGACAACGATGAGGACTTCGACGAGGACGAAGAGTTCGATGAGGACTATGACGAAGACTACGAGGAGGACGCCGAGCACGGCGACTCTGGGGGTGATACTCTGATGCATTCCAACATCTTCGAGGGCGACGCTCGTGCTAGCATGGGCCCGCACCTCACTCACGCTGATGAGGAGCAGATCTTCGCCGAGGCCCGCCAGCCCGGCATGACGCTCCGCACCGCGGTCCTGGCTCACGCCGCGGACTACGGTATCAAGAACCCGGAGCTGCTGTTCCCGGACGCCACCAACCTGGACCCGGAGCCCCAGCGCATCATGCGCGAGAACTCTTGGGTCGCCAAGGTTCTCCAGGGCGCCAAGCACTCGCCCTTCTCCCGCGTCAAGACCCAGTGGTCCAACCTGACCGCTGACGACCTGCGGGCCAAGGGTTATGTCAAGGCCAGCCGCAAGAAGGACGTCGTCTACGAGGTCGCCAACCGGAAGACCGAGCCGACTACCGTTTACAACAAGACGAAGATTGACCGTGACGATGTCCTCGACATCACCACGTTCAATGTCGTTGCCTGGATGCAGCAGAACCTTCGCCTGGCCCTCGAGGAGGAGCTCGCACGCGCCGTCCTGATTGGTGACGGCCGTGAGGTGTCCAACCCCGACAAGATCAAGGAGAGCAACATCCGTCCGATCTGGAAGGACGACGAGCTGTTCTCCCACAAGGTTCTGATCGACAAGGACGCCAAGACCGAGGACATCATCGACGTGGTTCGTCGGTCCCGGAAGTTCTACAAGGGCTCCGGCATGCCGGTTCTGTTCACCACGAACGCCTTCGTCTGCGACATGCTCGAGATCAAGGACATCAACAAGCGCTACATCTACGAGACTAAGCAGGCCGTTGCCAACGCTCTGAACGTCTCGGATGTCATCGAGGTTGAGGTCATGGAGGGCGCCAAGCGCGAGGTCGGGGGTAAGACCCAGAACCTGCTCGGTATCATCGTCAACATGCAGGACTACACCCTGGGTGCTGACAAGGGTGGCGAGACCTCCTTCTTCGAGCAGTTCGACATCGACTTCAACCAGCAGAAGTACCTGCTGGAGGCTCGTTGCTCGGGCTCGCTGACGAAGTACAAGTCCGCGATCGTCATCGAGAAGGCTACGGCCTGATCCGGTCAAAATGGCAAGATTCTTCGGAAGCATAGGTTACGGGCACGCCGTCGAGACAACGCCGGGAGTGTTCGAGGACAAGATCACGGAGAGGGAGTACTACGGGGACGTGAATCGTTCCCAGAAACAGTACGACAGCGAGCCGAAGGTTCTCCAGAATCTCCGGCTCAACAACGAGATCTCTATCGTGGCCGACTCCTACGCCGAGGAGAACTTCTTCGCCATCAAGTATGTGAGATGGATGGGGGCGCGCTGGGTCGTCACAAACGTGGAGGTCCGCCGCCCCCGTCTCATCCTCAACCTCGGAGAGGTGTACAATGGCCCAACGCCTTGAGTTCCATCAGAAACTCGTCGAAGCGCTGGGCTCTAGGAACGTCTACTTCCAACCCCCGGAGTCCGTCCAGCTCACCTACCCGTGCATCGTGTACGAACGGAGTCGAGCCGACTCGAAGTTCGGGGATAACGCCAACTGGATGTACACGCCGCGCTACTCGGTCACCCTCATCAGCAGGAATCCCGACGAGCCGGTACTGGATGTCCTGGCAGACATGCCTATGTCCACCTTCGAGAGGCACTTCGTCTCGCACAACCTTCATCACGACGTGTTCAACATCTACCAAGGAGTATAGATGGCAGTCCTCACATGGGACGAGACGGGCAAGAAGTTCTATGAGACTGGTGTGGACCGTGGGGTCCTCTTCCCCGTCAACCCCGCTACTGGCGCCTACAGCAAGGGTGTCGCCTGGTCAGGTCTCACCAACGTGACTGAGACCCCGTCTGGTGCGGAGCAGACCGACCTGTACGCGGACAACATCAAGTACCTCTCTCTGACCTCGGCGGAGACGTTCGAGGGCAAGATCGAGGCCTACACCTACCCGGACGAGTGGCTCCAGTGTGACGGCTCGGCTATTGTCGACAAGGTCGTCATTGGTCAGCAGGAGCGCTCCTCCTTCGGGCTGGCTTACCGCACCATCAAGGGTAACGACCAGCAGAAGAACAACTACGGCTACAAGCTGCACCTTCTGTACGGTCTGGCCGCCTCCCCCTCAGAGCGGTCCTACGGTACGATCAACGATTCCCCTGAGGCGATTACCTTCTCGTGGTCCTTCAAGGGCACCCCGGTGAACGTCACCGACCACAAGCCGACCTGTGTCGTCACCCTCGACTCCAGCGTCATCGGCAAGAACGGCATGACCGCCATCGAGAAGCTGATCTGGGGCGACGGCGCTAACGACGCCAAGCTCCCGACCCCAGACGAGGTCATCGCCGCCGTCAAGGCTGCTGGCTGACAACTCCCACGGACCCCGTGATGCGCTCCGGGGTCCGTGGTGACTCTCAGGGAGGAACGAATGCTGACGATTCACGTCGTTGGGGATGAGCTCTACGATGAGGATCGCAATGAGTTCATCAATGGTTTCGAGGGTGACCTCGAGCTTGAGCACAGTCTCGTCGCTCTGTCAAAATGGGAGTCTAAATGGCACATCCCGTACATTGGCAACGAGAAGCTCACCGAAGAGCAGGTCCTGGACTACATCAAGTGTATGACTCTGAATGACGTCGACCCCGTCGTCTACTCGCACTTGTCCATGGACAACGTGAAACGGATCCGAGAGTATATCGAGGACTCGATGACGGCAACCACGTTCGTGGAAGCTGAGGGATCCAGCCCCAGCCGAAACACTATCACGTCAGAGCTGGTCTATTACTGGATGGTCGCTCTCCAGATTCCGTTTGAGTGCCAGCACTGGCACCTTCATCGACTTCTCACTCTCATTCGAGTGTGCAACATCAAGAACCAACCCGATAAGAAGATGTCGACCGCCGCCATGCTTCGACAGAATCAGGCTCTGAACGCGGCGAGACGGGCCAAGTACAACTCGAGAGGTTAACATGCCTGGTGTAACTCCTCTTCTCCACGGTAAAGTTCGAGGAGAGTCCAGTCCGTTCAGCACCGTCTACATCTCTCCTACCAATGGAGTTACCGACGCCTCGATCACCCTGGGAGCGAATCCTGAGTTTGAGCTGGACGTCCCGTTCTACGAGGGATCCGAGGCCCTAGTTCGGGTCGTCCGAAAAGACGGTTCCTCGGACCAGAAGATGATCGACCTCAAAGAGTCCATGCCCGAGAAGGTTGTCTGGTTCAACTCCAGGGCTGCTTCTGGATACGGGACTTTCGACACCGGCTGGCAAGAGATCGCAGCCGGTGAAGGAGCTGGCTCCTACCAGTATCGAGTCATGGCGGGGATGATCTACATCCGGCTCAAGGGCGATGGATGGCAAGGAGCCACGTTCACCGGGGACCTCAACGTTGAACGCAAACTTGTCGATATACCGGCGGCATTCCGGGTGAAGACCCGAAGCTGCTTCCCGTTCCCCAAGGGCGACGGATCCATCGACGGGTCCATGATTGAGGTTCGTCCCAATAACACAGTAGTCTTTTACATCAAGGCCGTGGGGGCCAGGATTGTCCCGATCGTCGCTGCTCCAATCGAGAATTCTAATGGATGACGACGCATTCGCTCACGTTCATCAAGATCTGATTTTTAACGACCTTCCTCCCAACAACTCGCTGTACCCTCGGGTGATATTTGGCTTCATTCCTGCTGAATGCTTCACGCATGATCTGACTGCCCGAGCGTTTACCGAGGTTAATTTCGACAGCGTGCCTGTTTGGGACATCGAGTGTTGCTATCGAACTGCATTCAAGATCACGGTCGATTCATCCGGATTTCACGAAGAGCGGGTCGTGGCTCTCGATCCGGGTCAGCACTATAGCTTGGCTGCGCTTATGGGCGGCGCCCCCATTCCTCTATCGGGGTTACAGAAAATCTATAGCACTTACCACGAAGTGGCTTGCCGGAATTTCCCCAAGCGACGGTACGCCTGAAAGGTCAAAATGACTGTATCTCAATACGCGGCATCCTGCGCCAGGTACTACGCCGACGTTGCTGATGTCGGCTACTCGCAACCAGATCGCTGGACCTTCTACGAGCGGTCCGACTGGGACGGCTGGCTTATCAATCCTCCCGCCAACGCCGACTGTTCGGCTCTTGTCGCGGGCTGCTACAACCTCGCTGCCCACCACGAGTGGGGGGAGCCTTTCACCGCCGGCTATTTCCCCCGGTCGACCTGGACTGGGTCCCTTCGGGAGGAGTGTGCTCAGCGCAACTTTGCCGACATCTCGGATTCCTGGACTGGTAACGAGCCCGACGGCGGATTCGAGATCGGCGATATCGTCCTTTCCGAGGCGGCTTCGGGCGGTAAAGGTCACGTCGCCATGGTGACAGCCCTCAACCCGACAGTTCTTTCCGAGGCATGGATCGCTGAGGATGGAAGTATCGACGGTTGGATCGGAGACCAGACCGGCAGCGAGGTCCGGTCCATATACTACAACGACCATCCGTACACCCAGTCCGCGTCCTGGACCCACTGCCTTCGCCGGCGGGACAACCACGGCGGCTCGGCTCCCTCACACGCCGAGTCATCCTCCGGGACCTCCATTCAGCAGGCCGTACTTCGTGCAGCTGACGCCACTGGGTGCCCTTGGTGGGCCGCTCTCGGCTGCCTCAAGGTGGAGACCGGCGAGGAGGGCGCCAACATCTACGGCCACGACGCCGGAGGTGCCTGCTCGGGCTGGGGCGAGGTCACGGAGCACAACTTTAAGAACTACTTCTGGCCCATCGTCTCCGAGTGGGGCACCTCGAATGGTGTCGGTCCGCTTCAAGTCACCTACAACGGGTATTTCATCAACGATCCCGACCGAGCCTGGTGGGATCCGCAGAAGTCGGCCGAGGTCGGCTGCTCCATCCTCAAGGGTCTTATCGAAGCCGAGGGTGATTCCTACGAGGACCTCCGCCGAGTGGGGTCTCGCTACAATTCCGGGACCATGTATGGGTCCTACGAAGCGTACGGCGTGCCGTTCTCCGATGCATGCCGGTACTGGTACAACAAAGGCCGTCCGTCTCAAGGTTCGAGCGACGGCGGAGAGGAACTCGAAGTGTCATACGCTACCGATCTGCTTTCCGAGATCAAGGACCGCCTCGTAGAGGTCTCCGACCAGACTGGTGCCGGTATCGCCGGTCGCCGTTTCGACGGCCCCATCGTTGGTTGGCTGAAGGACATCTCCTACAAGCAGGACCTGATCCTGAAGGCGCTCAACGAGGCCAAGCCGAAGTCTGACGAGGGCAAGTGAGGCCATCGTGCCTTACTGTCACGTCAAAGGAGACATTCCCCCGTTCGCCACACTAACCGTCGATCCCGATGACGGCCCCACCTTTGTTGATACTGCCGGAGAGAACGGTAAAATCGACGGTATGGTGTGCTTCTTCCGCAGCACCAATGCTCGTCTCTTCCTGGATGACCAGGGTTGGAGCGCCACAAAGAACGTCACCCTGAGCGAGGACAACGTCGTTGACGTCACCATCAAGACTAATCGTCCTGCTGGTGGCGGAGGCGGCGGTAACGGGAACGTCATGGTCCTCGGTCGTGAGGAGCAAGTGCCCGCGGGTACTCCTCCGAACACGGTTATCGTACGAAAGGCCTGATCATGGCATCCCACATGAAGGGTATCGTAGTCTCCAAGAACCAAGACGAGAAACTCAGTGTTCCGTCCGCTGTTGGCGACTGGGCGCTACTCGTAGTGGGTGGTCAGCTCAACCACATGCGGGATTGTACGCCCGCGGGTTGGACCGGGAAGTACGCCGGTGGCGAGGACATCCGGTCTTGTACCGTAGCCGTCAAAATGGTTGCCGATCCTGCCGACACACAGAACGTTGTGTGGAAGTCTCCAGACCCGGCCCACAACGGACGACACGTTGCAGTTCTCATGGTATTCGATGGGACTAAGATCAAGAGGCTGGTCCCTCGACTACCCGGAGGAAGCGCTGACGGCTGGAAAGAAGGACCGTTTCCTCAGATCACAGGGTTTGTACAGCACGACGTGCCGACCAATCCGCTGGCGACTTTCCCGGACAGCGTTGAGTCGTTGACCAACGGCGCCTGGGGCAAGGATCCCAAGCTGCCCTGGTCATCGATTGTCGTCGGGTATGCTCAGTCGGCATATGTTCCGCCGACGGATACCGGTGTACGCTCCCGCTTCGGCGTCGACGTCCAACTTCAGGAGCATACAGGCACGCTCGACCCCGCTCTCGCTGACGGCTCAGGCGTCCGCGTAACTGTGTGGGACGGGGCTCGGGAGACTCCGACTCAGACAATGCGTGCGATTCCAGAGGGCACCAAGACAATTTCAGAGCTGCTCAGTACGCCGCATTTTATCGTGGGGCATCGTGGGGGATCTCAGTCATGGCCTGAACATACCGAAATCGGCTACACGCAGGCCGTCGATTATCACGTTCACGCCCTGGAGTTCTCGGGCGCTCTGACCAAGGATGGTGTCTGGTTCGGATGCCACGACGAGAGTCTGAAGCGTCTTGTTCCGGCTCTGACCAAGAAGGCCGTGGAGTACACCTGGGAAGAGATCAAGGCCGCGGCGTCAAAGACCCGGTACATGCCGGCAAAGCTCGACTGGCTTATCGAGACGTACTCCAGGAGTCACGTCATCGTCTTCGACCCGAAATATCAGCTTCCTAAGTGGAAAGAAGTCTGCGACATGTTCAAGGGCATGGAGCAGCGGGTCATCATCAAGTCGTACTGGGACTCCAAGTGGGCGTTCGACATGATTCGAGAGCGCGGCTTCAAGACCTGGGGGTACGCTTACAACGCGGATGTCGGCAAGGCGAACTACCCGGACTTCCTCTCGGGAAAAAACTGCGATATTCTGTCCATGGAGTTCGACGCGCCTCAGACCACCTGGGACCCCCTGAAGGCTTCGGGACTCTCAACGGTTGCTCATATTCCCGCGGACCTTACCCAGCTTAATACGGGATGGTCTCGAGGAGCTACGGGCGCCATCGTGTCAGGTATCGCGGCCGCCTGTGAGAGGGCCGCATGAGTCCGGCGTTCACGCTGGAGATGGATTCGAGGATGGACACGGGGAAGTGGCTCGAGAGACTCAAAGAGGGCCGCTTCTTCGATTTCCTCGACTACTGCGGACAGGCCGGGGTGGCTGCGCTAGCTGCTGCTACTCCGGTCAGGTCCGGTTACACTGCGTCCAGCTGGTCTTATGAGATCAAGCGGAGCAGAAATCGAGTCTCACTGGTCTGGAACAACTCCCACGTGGAGCAGGGTGTCCCGATCGCAGTCATATTGCAATACGGGCATGGCACCAGGACCGGTGGCTATGTCCAGGGCGTGGATTATATAAATCCGGCGCTCAGGCCTATATTCGACAGCATCGTCAAGCAGCTTGAAAGCGCGGTGAGAGGCTAGTGGCGTCAATCGAGGAGCGGGTAGTCGCTCTCAAGTTCAACAACGGCCAATTCATGAACGGGGTTCAGGACTCCCTCAACGGAGTCAAGAAGCTCGAGGAGGGGTTGGCCTTTCGAGGTGGTGTCGAGGGGATTAATCAGGTCTCCGCGGCCGCCAAGAACCTTAATTTCTCGGAGGCCCAGGCGGGCATTGCCGAGACCACGAGCAGATTCTCGGCTCTCCAGTCGATTGCGTTCGGTGCACTCGCCAGCATCGGCGGAAAGATCACCGAGATCGGCTCCTCGATGCTCTCGAGCTTCACTGTTCAGCCCCTTATCGATGGTATGAAGGAGTACGAGCTTCAGCTCAACTCCGTTCAGACCATTCTCGCCAACACTGCCCAGAAGGGCGAGACGATCCAGACCGTGAACGCGGCTCTGGACCAATTGAACACCTACGCGGACCAGACCATCTACAACTTCGGTGAGATGACGTCCAACATCGGTAAGTTCACCGCTGCCGGTATTGGTCTGGATGACTCGGTCGCATCGATTAAGGGTCTGGCGAACTGGGCAGCAGTCGCCGGTGCCAACTCAGAGGCCACCTCGAGGGCTATGTACCAGCTGTCGCAGGCTATGGCCGCGGGAACAGTGAAGCTTCAGGACTGGATGTCCTTGGAGAACGCCGGTATCGCTACCAAGCAGTTCCAGGACCAGCTGATCCAGACTGCCAAGATCCACGGCAAGAACGTCGACGAGATGATCGCCAAGAATGGTTCGTTCAGACTCTCCCTGCAAGAGGGCTGGCTGGACCAGGAGATCATGATGGAGACTCTAAAGCAGATGGCTGGTGAGTACTCCGACGAGCAACTTCTTTCCATGGGCTACACCGAGGAGCAGATCGCTCAGATCCAGGAACTGGCCAAGACTGGTATGTCGGCGGCTCAGGACATCAAGACGTTCTCTCAGTTGATGGGCGTTATCGGTGAGGAGCTGGGTTCGTCTTGGGCTCAGTCGTTCCGAATCATATTCGGTGACTTCGAGCAAGCCAAGGAACTGTGGTCCAAGGTCGGCGCCTTCCTCACGGGTCCGAGCGGCGTCATCACGCAGATGGGCAACGCCCGAAACGCTCTTCTCCAGGGATGGGCTGACCTCGGTGGTAGGGAGAAGGTCCTCGAGGGCCTCGCCTCCCTATTCCACGCCATGTGGGATCCGCTCCAGCGCATCGGTCAGGCGTTCTCGCAGGTCTTCAGCGGTCCATCTGCCGAGGGTTTGTACGCGATGTCTGAGGCATTCGCCAACTTCATGGCTAAGCTGGTCCCCAGTGAGGCCACTGTCGAGTCGATCGGCCTGTACTTCGAGTCGTTCTTCCGGATCGTCAAAATAGGTGTACTGGTCCTCACAGACTTCGCCAAGGTGATCGGATGGATCGCCGGCGGAGCGCTCAGGGGACTGGGCGCCATCATTTCCAACCTGACCGGGCACACCGCAGGATGGTCCTCGACACTAAGGGATCATATTGCGGCTGTTCAGGAGTGGTATGATAGCCTGAATGTCGCCGAGAACGTCATCAAGGCCATCACCTGGACGGGCGCCGGCTTGAAGCGTATCTGGAACAACTTCTCCGAGGGGTTCCACGACGAGATCACGCCTAGTCTCAGGCGCCTCAGGGAGGCCTGGGACGGTCTGTGGGAGGCTCTAAAGTCCGCGGGATCCGGGATCAAGGAAGCCATCGTTGGGCCCTTCCGGGAGCTCAAGGAGAGCGCCCAGGAAGTCGGTCAGGCGCTCGGTATCGCCAGCGATTCCACGGATGAGGCCGGCGAGACAGCCGAGGCGAACGAGACCAAGTTCACCAAGCTCAAGAACAAGATCGTCGAGCTCTTCGAGTCCGCCTACAAGAAGTCATATTTCTGGGGGCAGCACCTGGCCGACCATCTTATTCCGGCGATTGACAAACTCACCAGCTTCATCATTTGGCTGACTGAGTGCATCAACAAGCAGGCCATCGTCGTCAGCGACTGGTTGACTCCCAAGATGGAGCGCCTGGCTGCACTCTACGACGAGGTGTCCACCAAGTTCAGCGAGTGGGCTGAGGCCATGCAGAATGGACCCGATATTGCCTGGTTGTCGTCCCTCGGCGGCATTCTGTCGTCGTTCGGAGCTGGTGTCTGGGGTGTCCTCAAGAATCTGGCAACACTGAACTTCAACTTCGACGTCCAACCGTTCAAGAAGGCGTTCGGCGACCTCAAGACCCTCATGGGCGAATACGCCGAGTCTGTCAAGTACGGCTGGAGCACCACCAAGGAGTTTATCGCCAACCTCGAGCTCAAGGACAAGGCTACGTCCGGCTGGCATAACTTCGTCAAGCTCCTCCATGGTATTGGCAAAGTTCTCTCCACTGTTGGCCACTACGCCGTCATCGCGGCCAAGGCCATCATCGAGCCGTTCAAGGGTGCGTTCGCCGAGCTCAAGAACATGGCCGACAACGGCGACTACGGTGGGATATTCGACGCCATCCTCAAGACTGGAGCGTTGGTCACATTCCTTGCTATAGCTCGGAATGTTATCAATACTTTCAAAGAGTGGGGTAAAGCCGGATCCAATTTCGCTGGAATCCTCGGCAGTGTCAAGGACGTCATCGACGGGTTCAAGGAATCGATGGAGGCTACGACCAACCGGGTCAAAGCTACCACCATTCTTATTCTTGCCGGTGCTGTTCTCGTTCTGGCCGCTGCGCTCTGGGTTGTCGCCCAGGTCCCGGCGGGTAAGATCGTCGCCGCTGGCGCTGCTCTATATTTCATGTTCAACATGTTGAAGAAGGCGGAGGACCAACTGGAATCCTCCGGCGAAGGCAAGGACATGAAGGGGCTAACCAAGCGAATGCTGGCGCTGGTCGTATTGGCCGGAGTCGCGCTCCTCCTGGGCAAGGCGCTGAACAACATCGGCACCATGTCCTGGGACGATATTCTCAAGGGGACCATCGGTCTCTTCGCTGTCATAAAGATGCTCTTGATGATGGCCGATACGACCACCAAGAAGAACAAGGATATCCTGGCGTTCGCCGCCACGGCAATTCCGCTAGGCATCGGCGTAATGCTCCTTGCTTACGCGGTCAAACCACTCGGCGAGATGAGCGCGTCTGACCTTGCTCAGGGCGTTCTGGCACTTGGTCTTATCATGAAGATGATGACCATGATGTCGGAGATGGGTACGGTCAAGGTCAAGAAGGCCTCGGCATTTGCGTTCCTTGCGCTAGCATTTACCATGCGCCAGATTGCGAAGGTTCTCACTGAGATCGGTGAACTGTCCTGGGGCGACACGATCAAGGGTATTCTCGCCATGGATCTATGCCTGGCGTCTTTGATGGTCGCCGTCGAAAGACTCGGAAGCGACAAGTTCGGTGGGGGCAAGGCTCTTGTCGGAGCTCTGTCCCTCCTTATCCTGTCGGCGACACTCAAGCTTATCGCCAGCGATATCGAGAGCTTCGCTTCCCTGCCATGGGGCGACTATCTCAAGGGTCTGCTCATGATGTCAGTGGCTCTGGGCGTTCTCATGGGGATCAGCGCTATCGGCGGCGGAGGTCTCGGCGGTGCGGCGGCACTCTTCGTGACCGTGGCTGCTCTTGCACTCCTGGTGCCCGTCATGAGGGTCCTGGGAGAGATGGATTGGGCTACGGCTGGGAAGGGCATCGCCATCATGGCCCTGGCGCTAGCCGCTCTGGTGGCCGTCGGATATGTTGCCGAGTTCGCTGCAGTCGGTCTACTTGCACTGGGCGGCGCCATCCTGATGATCGGTATGGGTGTCGGTCTAGCGACCGAGGGTATCGCCAAATTGGTTGATGCCATTGCGAACCTGTCGACCTCGGGCGCCGATGGTGTCCAGACATTCCTCGCGGCCGTCGACGGCTTCATTGAGAGAATGCCTGCGATGGGTACGGCGCTCGGCGAGGGCTTCATCAACTTCATGCAGGTCCTCATCGACAATTCGGGCACTATCGTCGAGTACCTCAAGCTTATCCTGACGTCTGGCGCTCAGGCTATGATTGAGTCTATCCCGACGTTCGTTCAGCTCATGACCACGATCCTCCTGGCGATCATCCAGGTCATATACGACAACGCCCAGGCTCTGATCGACTGCGCCATATTCTTGATCCTGACCTTGTCACAGGCCCTCATTGATAACATGCCGCAGTTGGTCCAGAGGGGTTCGGATGTCCTCATATCCTTCCTGGATGGTCTGAGTCAGAAGATCCCCGAGATCGGCCAGAAGGCTACGGACTGTATCGTGGCCTTCATCACCAGTCTCGGCGACGAGATGCCGCGAATCACCGATGCAGCGGCCAAGACCGTCATCAAGTTCATCAACGGACTTGCTGATGCGATCGAGAACAACTCTGAGGCTATGGCTCAGGCGGGCGTTCGACTCATCAGTGCCATAATTAGGGGTATCGACACCGGCATCAGGACTCTCGTATCCACGGGCGTTGCGCAGATGAAGAACGCTGGTATTCAGCTGGTCAACGGCCTCAAGAATGCGATTACCGAAAAGCTCTCCTCCATCGCCAGTGCGGTCACGAGCATGGGCAGCACCGTTGTTTCGAAGGTCAAAGCGGCGTTCGGAATTCATTCTCCTTCGAGGGTGATGTACGAGATCGGTGATTTCCTGATGCAGGGTCTTGCGAACGGCATCACCGAGAACACTGAGCAGGGCATCGCGGCGGCCACTACCATGGCTACTGATACCGTCGATGCGTTCTCCAAGGGCTTCGGTAACACGAAGGATATTTGGAACAACGCATTCGGAGAGAACGCCGATCCGACGATCAAGCCGGTTCTGGACCTCTCGCAGGTCGAGGAGCAAGCGGGTCGTCTCGACGATATCCTTCCCAAGGAGGAGATCGCCGGCACTCTCACGACGACGGCGACTGCACAGCTCGCGGGACGAGTCGTTACTAGCACTCCGGTGAAGTCGAACGACACCGCCGCCAGCGAGACGTACAACCAGGGCACAAGTCTCGTGTTCAACCAGTACAACAACTCGCCGAAGGCGCTGTCCGAGGCGGAGATCTACCGCCAGACTCGTAACCAGATCGAGCAGGTGAAGGGAGCCATGTACGAGCTATGATTGAGTCAATCGAGTTCATTACGTACCGGCAGCAACGCGTTGTTTTACCCCTGAGGGATCCTTGGGGGATGGGCGTGGCTGTCAAATCCGTTGACGGCCTGTCGGCTACGAAGGCCTCGATCAACACGACTGAGCTGGCTCTTACGGATGTGGCTATATTCAACGGCGCGAGGGCGGGAATGAGGAACCTCAAGATCAAACTCGCGCCGTTGCCTCTGCCCGACATCGAGACCACGAGGCAGCGTATATACTCCTGGTTCCAGATCAAGCAGCTCATGTCCGTGTACGTCAACACGGACAAGCGACGGGTCAAGACCGAGGGGTATGTCGAGTCTGTAGAGGCGGACATATTCTCGAAGGATGAGGAGATCAACATCTCTCTCCTATGCCCGGATGCCTATTGGCATGACGCGGATAATCAGATCACCCAGAACCTTGAATGGTCCAGAGAGATCGGGTCTTTCGAATTCGACTTCATGGATCAGCCGTCTCCATCACTGGAGTTCAGCAAGGACCGTGGTGTATTGTCTGCTACGATCGACTACAACGGTGACGTGGAGACCGGTTTCACCATGGTCTTCACATTCCGTCCAGGAGCCAAGCTCCCGATCACCGTAACCGAGACGTTCTCCGGCGACCAGTTCAAACTCACCGGAGCATTTCTTGACAAAACGTACTACCACGTCGATCCTATCGTGGGCGGCGACATCGTCACCGTTAATTCCAGAGTGGGCTTCAAGTCCATCATCCGGGATAGAGGAGGCCGCAAGGACAAGTTCATAGCGGCACTGGATCGTAACTCGGATTGGCTTAAGCTTAGGCCGGGCGTCAACGAGTTCCAGATCGCCATGAATGATCCGACTCTCACGGACGTATATTTCGCAACCGACGTTCTCTATCAGGGAGTGTGACATGTACCTTGCGGTTCTCGACGAATCCATGATCCTCCAACATATCTGTGAGGACTACAAGTCTATCATCTGGACTGAGCGGTTCCACGGGTTCGGCGATTTCAAACTCACGGTCCCCGGAACGCTTGAGAACCTGAAGATCTATCAACTCGACTACTACCTGTACACCAAGGGCACGAACAAGCTCATGATAATCGAGCAAATCGAGCTAAACACGGAGTACAGCAAGCAGTCGATGCTAACGGTCAGTGGGCGCAGTCTTGAGTCTATATTGGACCGACGTGTCATGCATCCTTACCCGATTTGGGAGGGGACGATCCTCTGCAAAGAGGAGAGAACCCGAGGCAAAGTAAAGGACGTTATCAAGCACTACAGCAACCTGCTGTTCAAGCAACGAGACTCTCTCGACACGTCGCACGAGCGTCATGTCAAAGGCTTCGGGTGGTATTCGGTCGACGAACTGCCCGAGGGGATTCGACGCGGACGCCCCGTTTCGTCGATGGATATTGGCGACATCCGGGTCAGCACCGAAGGAGTCGTTCGTGACATGTCGATAAGGAACCCTAATTGGGGGCGGTATATGGATTACACTAAGGATCCATATAGTATGGAAGGGTCCTGGTACAAGCTAGTTCAAGAGCTGACGGATCTAACCATGTCCGGCTGGGCCATTGAGTACGACGGAGAAGACCCTTACTATTGGTACGGGTACACGTATAATGGCGTAAACCGAACATTCAACCAAGGTGAACGCCCGCCCGTAGTATTCTCGCCGAAGTATGACAACCTATCCAAGGCCACATACTTCAAGTCCAAGGTCGGTACACGGACCAAAATATTCTCGGGAGCGGTTAAGTTCGAAATCCCCACACAGCTAGCCCTCGACGGAGAGTATCTTGGCGCTAGTGCCTCGAATAACGCCATGCAGAACAACTCCATAACGGTGGGGACCCCTGGACTTGGTTTGCGCGAAGGGTATTTCAAGTCACCCTCTGTCGAGCATACTAACGGTATGATGCAGGATACCACGGGGGCTAAGGGAGTTCTCCCTAACGACCCAAAGTCGATTCACCGCCAGATCCATGAGCAGTGTAATACTGAACTGTGGCGTCACATGCCCCTCGAAATGTTCTCGGGCGAAGCTGCTCAACAGTCCATGTACACTTACAACGAGGACTTCTTCCTGGGCGATTTCGTGCAGATCCAAAATGAGTTCGGGCAGCAGGACATCGCTCGAGTGACTGAGTACATCCGTACATCCTCGGACTCGGAGGGGGACGTCTTTTACCCGACGTTCGAGTCCTTGTCCGATATTCAGAAGTCGAAACCGGGGTTGAACATCACATGACAGAGAAATCAGGATTCTTCGTTTCCATCAATGGGGACCGGAAGTACTCCGCTGACGACTTCGGCCGCATGTTCGACGGGGTCATCTCAGACGGCATTTTCCAGAACTGGGGCCGAGGATACCGGGTTAGCAAGGGCTCCGGGCGGGATATCGTCATCGAGTCCGGCCGCGCCTGGTTCAAGGGGCACTGGATCGAGAACGACTCGAACAAGGTCTACGTTCTCAATGAAGGCTCTACGGATGGTGATCGCTATGATGCCATATTCCTCAAGGTAGACAAGTCGCCCAACGTCCGAACCGGTGGTATCCGTGTTGTGCAGGGCACAGTCGGCGCCGGCGTTCTCCAGCCTACCCAGAACGCCGATTATTTCGAAGCGCTCATCGCCTACGTCAGGGTCCCAAGGGGCGCCAAGGCGAACGATAGCTTCGAGATCACCGACTGTCGGGGGATGACTGGCGCTCAGTATGCCCCGTGGGCTGAGAGTGTCATGCAACCCAAGCAAATCACTCTGACCAACAAGGACGCCTTCCTGAACGCCTTCAACAACGACCCGAATCTCAAGCGAGTTATTACTCGTGGCAAAAACCTGGGCAGGACTCTCACTTCTGCTCAGAAAGCCGCCATTCGGAACGGGACATTCGACGGCTTGTGGCTGGGCGACTACTGGCAGTACAACGATAATTCCTGCAAATGGATCATCGTCGACTTCGACCGGTGGCTGGACTACCCGAACGGCGAGAACCAGCATCGTATCACGGTCATGAGCGACCGTAACCTCGGAATCGACAATATTGGTACTGAGGGATGGTGTCAATACGGCTGGAACGGATCCAAGATGCGACGGGACTACGCCAACGGCATGGTGCGTTTCTCCACGCTTACCCAGGTATTCGCCATGTCGGACTTCCGGACGTTCCCGGTTCTCGAGCCGCATGAGTACGAGAATACTGGGAATCCCTGGGAGCGAACGGAGAAGAACTGGGAGTGGGAGTACCCGCAACTCACCATTCCATCTGAGTTCGAGATGTTCGGCTCATATCTTGTGCACAACCGCATCAACGGCGACACCCACACCATCGGTCCGATCTCCCGTCAGTTCTCGTATTTCCGTGTTGGCAACCCGATTCCGACTCCCGGCGAGTCCTTCTGGCTCCGGGATCAGATTTCCAAGGACTACTTCGGCCTGTACTACGGCGACCAGCGTCGAATCACTTGGGCCAAGTGGACTGAGAAGTACGGGGTGCGCCCAATCGTTTCTATCGGAGGCTAAATGTCTCATACTGTGGAGCTGGTGATCACCATATTCGGCTCCGTTCTCACCAGTACTGGTCTCTGGGCATATCTCCAGAAACGTGCGGAAAGGCATGATGCCAAAACCCAGCTTATGTTGGGTCTAGCGCACAACCAGATCGTGGCTATGGGAACCGCATATCTGTCCCGTGGTTACATCACCATCGATGAGTTTGAGGACTTACAGAAGTATCTGTATCAGCCCTACCACACTTTCGGCGGAAACGGGACTGCCGAAAAGGTAATGGACGCCGTAAACCGGCTTCCGATCCATTTTCCTGACACCCGAAGAAAGGACAAGCGCTATGTCGCTGTCGAATCAGACCTACAACACTCTGAAGTGGATTGCTCAGATCCTGCTTCCTGCCCTCGCCACCCTGTATCTCGCCCTGGCGGGTTTGTGGGGTTTCCCTCACACTGAGGCGGTTGTGGGCACCATCACCGCTCTGGACACCTTCCTGGGCGCTCTGCTCGGTCTTGCAGCCAAGAACTACGAGCCCGAGGTTGACGGCGTGCTCCATGTGGACCACAAGAACCAGGAGGTCTACGCCGCTCTGGAGACCCCCGCTCAGGACATGACCAAGAAAGACACGGCCACTCTGAAGGTCTCCGAGGTCTGACGATCCGCGGGATCGACATGGTCTATAATGATACCCCTCATTTGAAAGGAATACCATGTCCGACAACAAGCCGAACACCAAGAAGGCCCTCGAAGAGGCTTACGCTTTCATCGACGGCATGGATCCCGACAGTGAAGCCTATCGCGAAGCTCTCCGCAGCATCAAGGAGCTTGAGCAGATTCAAGACGCAAAACACCGTCGTTTCTGCCCCAGCCCCGATGCTGTGGTGGGCGCCGCCGGCTCCATCCTCGGAATCCTCGCCATCGTGAAGGCTGAGCAGATCTTCCCTGTCGCCTCCAAGGCACTCGGATTCGTCGCCAAGATCCGCATCTGAGACACGAAAAACCTAGGACCCCACAAGGGTTCTAGGTTTTTCGCAAACCTTCTGATTTTCGAAATCCAAAAATTCCCGGGTGGGAAAATTTGAACGCGGATTTTGCAAGGTATATAACGAGACCCCTCACGAAAGGAATCTGTTATGTCTGCCAACTTCATCGCCTTTGGCATCCTCTCCTTCGTCCTGTTCATTTACGCTCTCTACGCCCAGAACCAGCAGATCAAGGCGCTCAAGAAGACCGTCCGCAGCCAGCGGAACCAGATTGAGTCCAGCTCGACTCCGACTTCTCGGGAAACAGACCGTATCGAACAGTACCTTGAAGAGGACTGGGCCGATGTCGAGAAGCTATTCCGACACAACTCCACCATGAAGTGATCCTCACTCCTAGAACCCAACCCGGGTTCTAGGTTTCTCGCAGGATCAGCAGAGCATATAATGAGACCCATAGACCGAAAGGATTGATCATGCTGATCTCCCGCCTCGTCGAGAACCTTGTCAAGTCTGTCATCTACTGCGTTGGAATCTACGCCATCGTCAAGTGGGTGCTTTCCCGTTACAAGGTCTCGAAGAAGGATTTCTCCAGCATCATTGACCACGACTCTAACCTCTAACACCCGTGCCCTCTAACAGAGGGCATAGGTTTTCGCGGATTTTGCATGGCCTATAATGAGACCCCCATCTGAAAGGAACTACCATGAACCGCGTCGTCTTTGCCGTTGCCGCCCTCGCCGCCTCCTTCGCCCTCCAGCACTACGCCAACAAGATGCTTGAGAAGAAGGTCAAGCGAGCCCTCAACAAGAAGATCGCGGAGCAGAACGCTCCCGCCAACTGACACTTACACTTAGAACCCAACCCGGGTTCTAGGTTTCTCGATAGAAAGGAACGCGTATGAACCCCGAAGACATCGATCTGGAATTCCACAAGCCGGATCCCATCACCAATACGCAGAAGGTCACACTCACGGTCCCCAACCACGTCGACCCGATGGTTGCCAAGCAGATGCTCCGCAATGCCCTCAGGGATCCCGTCGCCGTTGAGACCTGGCGAGTAGAGCTCAGCAAGATCGAGAAGGAGAGCAAGTGAACCTCGCATTCGCTAAGGCTGCCCAGGACTTCGTCGTACGCAATTCGCATCATATCCTCACCGGACTGGCGCTGCTGGGGCTCGGGGCGTCGGTCGCTCTGAGCGTCCATGCGGACCGTCAGATGCAGGAGTGGGATATTGATGACTTCAATCGCCTCACCAAGGAGCAGAGAATCAAGATCTACGCTAAGATCTACGCTCCTCCGGCCATCGCCATATTGGCCACGGGCGCTTGCGTCATCGGCGCTCACAGCATCTCGGTCAAGCGCGAGTCGTCCCTGCTCCTTGCCTATGAGGGCACGCGTCAGGTGTACGACCGTTATCGCGCATCTGTTCAGGATCGCCTTGGCCCTGAGGAGAAGACGATCTCCCAGAACGCCGCGTCCAAAATGGACCCGTATCCTCGTGACGCCGCTGTGGTTTGCGGCGAGGGCGATGTCTTGTTCTACGACGCCTACAGCGGCCGTTATTTCAAGTCCACCGTAAACAAGATCGACCGGGTCGTCAACGAACTCAACTACACTCTCCTCCGTGAGATGTGCGTCAGCCTCAACGAATTCTACGCCGGAATCGGCCTCGAGGGTATTTCCTTGGGCGACCAGCTCGGATGGAATGAGCAGAGGCAGATCGAGGTGCACTACGGCGCCCAGGTCTCGGATGACGGGAAGGCCGTCGTGGTGGTTGATTTCGTCGTCGAGCCCACTGAGAAGTGGTTCAAGCTTTCGTGAAAGGAGCACGGTATATAACGAGACCCATCTAGAAAGGAATGACCATGAGTTTCAAAGAGACCACCGGATACAAGGTCGTATCCCTTGTCGCCTCGACATCCGCCAGCATCACCGCCGGCGCCGTTGTCGGCGCTCTCTGCCCTCCAGCCGGAGCGGTATTGACCGCCATCTACGGCCTCGGTAGTAGTGTCCTCGGCACATATGTCGGTGACAAGGCCGGACGACAGTACGCCGAGACCCTTGCTGAGACCATCGACTCCCTCCAGACACCTCAGACAAACTAAACCCCTATGCCCTCTAACACAGGGCATAGGCTTTCGCAAATTCTGCACGCACTATAATGAGACCCCATCAACTCGAAAGGAACTCTCATGTCCGAGAACACCGCTCCCACCGTCGTCGAGCACTCCGAGACCGTTGAAGACGAGACCCCCATCGTCGCCGTCAACTGGACCAAGCTCGGTGCCGTCGCCAAGAAGAGTGCGCGTTACGTGCTGCCCGCCGCAGCCGGTTTCGCCGCGCTCGTCCTGGTGAAGGCCCTTGCTTCCTCCAGTGACAGTGATGACGAGGCTCCCGCCGCCATCGAATCGGACGCCGAAGTCGTGGACGCTGAGCTCGTCGAAGAGACCAACGACTGATCCTACTCACCCCTAGAACCCAACTCGGGTTCTAGGTTTCTCATTTTCAGAAAGGAACGAACGATGGAGCTTCAGGCGGCCGTGGTGGTTACCCTCACCGAGAACGGCAAGACAGTCAAGCGCGTCATCCAGAAGAGCGACAAGTTCGACGAGAAGACCTCGTGGGACCATATTGTCAAGCAGACCAAGTCGCTCGCAGCCACTACTCTCAACTCGATGGACTGAAAGGCATATCCATGATCAAGATGAACGTCAGCGCCGAGACCTTCGACGGCGACATGGTCACCGAGACCCTCTGGTTCCACATGAACAAAGTGGACCTGATCGAGCTCCAGCAGTCGGAGCCGGGCGGGTTCACTGACACGCTTCAGGCGTTCATGTCTCGCAAGCCTGAGGACTGGACCAACAAGGACAAGTTCAAGCTGTTCGATTATTTCCGCACCATCGTCGATAAGGCTTACGGCGAGCGGTCGTCGGACGGCAAGCGCTTCCGGAAGTCGCCCGAGATCCTCGCTAACTTCAAGGACAGCATCTTCTACGACGAGTTCGTCCTGAGCCTCCTGGAGGACGAGAAGAAGAGCATCAAGTTCTTCAACGGCGTCATGCCCAAGGCACTCATCGAGCAGGCCAAGAAGGAGCGGCCGGACGTATTCAACCAGATCGAGGCCTGAGAAACCCGAGCGGGGCCCTGGGGAAACCTGGGGCCCCGCATATCAGAAGGAGCGAACATGACCGATAACGTACCCGTGCGGGGCGATTTCCCCTCCAACTCACGGAAGACCAAGCCGGCCGTCGAAAGGGTCGTCAAGACTCCGGCGCGTATTGACAAGGGCAGTCTCGGCAAGCAGGCTCTTCAGGCGTTCTTCGCCGAGGACATCAAGGAGGTGGCCAACTACCTTCTCTGGGATATTGCCCTGCCCAGCGTCAAGAACGCCGTGAGCGATATCTTCACATCCGGGATCGACCGTCTGCTCTTCGGAGGCGACGGCGGTCCTCAGCGTTCTCGCAGCAACAAGACCTACACCTCATATTCCAATCGGACGTACGGACGTCGTGAGACTCCAACCGAGCGGACGTACACTCAGAGGGACCGTCGGGAGCACAATCTCGAATCCATCATATTCGCAACCCGCAATGAGGCCGAGGATGTCCTGAACCACCTGATCAGCATCTGCGACCAGTATGACGTGGCGACCGTGGGAGACCTGTACGGCATGGCCGGCATTTCCCAGTCGTACACCGATGAGAACTGGGGATGGCGGGATCTCCGAAGCGGACGCGCTGTCCGTTCCCGCAATGGATATATTCTCGATCTACCGAAACCGGAGGACGTCCGATGAACGACGAAGAGATGACAACCGTATACGGTCTCACATCTATCTTTCTCACTGTTTTCATTCTTCTACTAATCCTCGCTGGTCTGGGATCCCTGCCGATCTGGGTCGTATTCACAGGTCTGATAGTCATCAACGCCATTCTTATCGCAGCGATCGTGAACGACATAAGGAACAACAAATGAGCGTCGAGCAGATGCGCGACAAGTTGCGCAAAGCATACGGAGGATCGGCGACGTGGGTCGCCAAAGTTGACCGCATGAGTGACGGTCAGGTAATCGCAGTCTACAAGAGCCTTAACGAGAGGAAGTACTTCGCATCATGAGTCTCACAGTCATTTCTCGCCTCGCCGGTAAGGGCGCTCTCATCGTCTCCAAGCACGCTCCCGCCATCCTGACGGGGCTGGGGATCGCCGGCTTCACCGCAACCGCAGTCCTCACGGCCAAGCAGACGCTGAGCGTCGGCGAGGTCACCTGGGAGGACCTGAACGAGCTGTCGACAGTCAAGGCGGCTGAGGACGAGGAGAAGTTCGACAAGCGAGAGATCCAGATTGCTAAGGCTCGTGCCTGGGGCAACCTGACGAAGCACCTTGTCAAGCACTACGCCCTGCCGCTGAGCTTGGGTACGGCCTCCGCCATTTCTCTGATTCTGGCGCACCGCATTTCCGCACACCGGATTGCTGGTCTGTCCATGGCCTACGCCGGTCTCGAGGAGTCCTTCCGCAACTACAAGGACCGTATCGAGGAGGGCTTCGGTAAGGAGGAGACCGAGCGCATTCTCGCCGAGGCTGACGCTAACGCCCTTGACAAGGCAAAGATGGACTACTACAACGAGACGGGGCGTGAGTTCCAGCTCAAGCCTGAGGAGTTCATGCGTGAGCTCGGCGTCTCGCCATATGCTGTCGTGTTCGACCAGAACGCGAAAGCCTGGGAGGGGAACGAGGACTACAGCCTCATGATCCTCCATGCTCAGGAGAACTACGCCAACGACATCCTGCGGACTCGTGGATATCTGCTCCTGAACGATGTGTACAAGGGCCTCGGCCTGCCTCCGACGTCTGCCGGTTCCGTGGTCGGCTGGGTGTACGACAACGAGGACGGTGATGGCATCGTTGAGTTCGGCAACTTCGAGGTGTTCAACTACCGCGACTACGACCCGGTCCTCGGACGCGAGGTCACCAAGTTTGTCCTCGACTTCAATGTCGACGGCGTTATCTACGACCAGATTGACAGGGTGGCAATCCGATGAAGGTAGTATTTCTGATCTTGGTCGGTTTCGCCATCGGTCGAGCAACTAAACGAAAGGGACGCAAGTGAAACTACTACCGGCGCTCGTCGTCGGTCTCACGGCGACATTTCTTGCCGTGCAGGACTTGAAGAGCGAGAAGAAGGAGCCTGTAGAGTCTCCGGACGAGGTCCAGGAGACTCCGGAAGAGAAGGAGAAGCAGATGGACGAGTACGAGGAGATCGTCAACGACGAGTATCGCCCATTCACCATGGAGGACGACATTTCCGAGATCATCGGAGAGGCTCCAGAGGAAGAGGACGAAGACGAGGAGATCGCGGAGGGCGAGACCGTCCGCGAAATCACAGAAGCGGAGTACAACGAGGGTGCATTCGGGTTCGAGCGCGTCGACTTGATGTATTTCATCGACGACGAGGTCCTGTGTGACTCGGACATGATCACGATCGACAACAAGGACGAGTGGCTTGGCGACGTCGACCTTGTACTCGGGCCTGGTAGTATCACGGTCATGTGGATCCGCAACTTCAACCTCTCCTACGATATTCGCCTCGAGATCATTGAGGACTCGTACTCCGGATCCCGCTGATGGAAGAGGAGTACTTCGACTTCCTGCTCTCATTCTTGGACGAGGATGAGAGCCAGCTGCCGAGCATATTCGGCAACTACTACCTCCTGTCGAAGCTCCACCGTATCGACTTCCGCTACTCCCTCATGATGGACCGCAATCGGGACATGGATGGGCGTGAGTGGCGGAACCGCTACGGCGGCGAGCTTCCACCGGCATTTCTCAAGCGTCCAGCCAGCGTTCTCGAGGTTATCCTTGGGCTGGCCGATCGCATGGCGTTTGAGTTGGACGACGAAGCGGGCATCGCTCAGTATTTCTGGGAGTTGACCGACAACCTCGGTATCAACTACATGGACTACCAGTTCGAGGATGACCCCGACATTAATCTAATCATCAAACGGAAGATCGACCGATGGATGAGTCGTCAGTATGACTCCGACGGACGCGGAGGCATATTCCCTCTGAAGTCCGTCCCTAGGTTCTCTGGAGAGAACGAGTTCCCGAACCAGAACCGTCTCGAGCTCTGGTACCAGATGCAGCTCTATCTCGCGGAGAACTACGACATATAAGGAGTCAAATGGATTTCTACGAGATCAAGGAGCGAGCCCTGAAGTCGGGCACCACCGAGGTACGGCCGGCCTGGCGGGTGCACCAATTCAAGGATCTCATGGTTCGTGGGAAGTCCTTCTACGCCGTGTACAATCCCGAGACGCACTTCTGGACTACTGACGAGTATGACCTGGTGCGTATCGTGGACGCCGACGTCGCCCGTCACTTTCAAGAGGCCTCAAAGAGAGTCAACGGGTCCGTCTGGCCGCGGTATCTGGGGGACTACGACTCCAAGACATATTCCGAGTACAAGGCGTGGGTGTCCAAACTTTCGGACGCCTACCGCCCTCTCGACAGCAAGATACTGTTCGCCGACCAAATCCCCCGAAGGGAGGATTACGCAACCAGAACGCTCTCATATTCTCTGAGCGGCGATCCATGCCCAGGCTACGAGGAACTCATGAGCACCCTCTATGATCCAGACGAGAGGGAGAAACTCGAGTGGGGCATCGGATCTATATTCACGGGAGACTCTACCTGGATCCAGAAGTTCTTCGTGCTCTACGGATCTGCTGGATCCGGTAAGTCAACCGTCCTGAACCTTATCTCGAGACTGTTCGACGGCCATATCGGTCAGTTCGATGCAGCGGCTCTTGGTCGACCCAGCGACCAATTCGCCCTTGAGCCATTCAAATCGAATCCTCGAGTGGCCATTCAACACGACGGCAATCTCTCCCGGATCGCGGATAACAGCCGCCTGAATAGTCTCGTATCTCATGAACCGATGGTCATGAATGAGAAAGGGAAATCCCTCTACACGTTCAAGCCTGAAGCGATGCTGTTCGTGGGCACCAACTTGCCGGTCCGTATCACCGACTCGAAGAGCGGACTGACGAGGCGTCTTATCGACGTTGAGCCTTCTGGACGAAAGCTCGATATTTGTCGGTACAAAGAGATCGTGTCTCAACTCGAGGACGAACGGGGATCTATCGTAAAGCGCTGCGTGGAACTCTATAAGTCCAAGGGTCCGTCGTATTACGACGACTACAAGCCCATCGGAATGATGAGTAAAACCAACCCCATCTTCAACTTCCTCGATTTCTATCAGGACGAGTTGGACGATGAGGACGGGGTCACTCTCAAGCGCATCTACGAGATGTACAAGGAGTACTCTCAGGCATATTCGGACGGAACTATGTACCCCATGTACAAGTTCAAGGACGAGATCCGGGACTACTTCGAGGAGTTCCACGATCGCATCATGGTCGACGGGGAACGCCGGCGTAAGGTGTATAAAGGGCTACTGAAATCCAAATTTTCCCAGGGGGAGAAGACGGAAAACCCGATTTCGGATTGGACTGAAATGAAAGAGCAACCGTCATATCTTGACGAGCTCTATAAGGACCGTCCGGCACAGTACGCCAATGATAACGGGCTCCCGGCGAAGCGTTGGGACGACGTCACTACAACACTGAAGGACTTGGACACTGGAAAGGAGCATTATGTCCTCGTACCCGAGCAAGACGTCGTCATCGACATCGACCTCAACAAGGACAGAGACAAGTGTCTGGAAGAGGCTCGCAGGTGGGTTCCCTCCTATGCTGAACTCAGCCGATCGGGGGGTGGAATCCACATCCACTATCGATATTCGGGGGATCCTTCCGTACTTTCACGGCTGGTGCGGCCCGGAGTCGAGTGCAAGGTCTACACAGGTAAATCCGCCCTCCGTCGACGTCTCACCGAGTGCACCGCCCACCAGGGCCTTACCGCGGTTGAGGACGGATATCTTCCCGTCAAGGAGAAACCCTTGATCCGCCAGGAGGTCATGCAGAACGAGAAGTCCATCCGGAAACTCATAGAGCGGAACCTGCGAAAGGAGTTCCACCCCGGGACGAAGCCCAGCATCGATTTCATCATGAAGGTGCTGACGGACGCCAAGGAGTCTGGGATGGACTACGACGTGTCGGACATGAGGCAGAAGGTCCTCACGTTCGCCATGAAGTCCACTCATCAGGCCGACTACTGCATCAAGTTGGTGCAAGAGATGCCATTCTCCTCGGGGAGCGACCATGAGGAGACCTATGAGGAGCCGGATGACGGTACGCCCATCATTTACGACGTCGAGGTATTCCCGAACCTGTTCCTTGTGAACTGGAAAGTTCGGGGAGCCGACAAGATCCAGAGGATGATCAACCCGACTCCGAACGAGATCTCTGATCTTGTGGAGCGGAAGCTCGTAGGATTCAACAACCGCCGGTACGACAACCATATTCTCTATGGTCGTATCATGGGTTACTCGAATCTGGAGCTCTACCACCTCTCGCGCAAGATCATCAACAATCTCATCCAGGAGGGGTTCAAGGAGGCCTATAACCTGTCCTACACCGATATCTACGACTTCGCCGCCAAGAAGCAGTCCCTCAAGAAGTGGGAGATCGAGCTGGGTATCCACCACAAGGAGCTTGGTCTTCCCTGGGACGAACCGGTGCCGGAGGAGCAGTGGGAAGAGGTCGCCGCATATTGCGACAACGACGTCATTGCCACCGAGAAGGTATGGGACCATCTGGAAGCAGACTGGGAAGCTCGTCAGATCCTTGCGGCGATCGCGGGCCTCCCTGTCAACTCCAGTACCAACCGTCTGACCACTCAGATCATATTCCAGGGCCAGAGGGACACTCAGAAGTACTTGCAGTACACGGACCTGTCGGAGATGTTCCCCGGTTACAAGTACGAGTACGGCAAGTCGACATATCGTGGCGAAGAGGTCGGCGAGGGCGGATACGTCTACGCCGAGCCCGGATACCACGAGAACGTGGCCTTGCTGGATATTGCGTCGATGCACCCAACATCGATCGAGAACCTCCAGCTGTTCGGCCCCTACACCAAGAGGTACAGCGAGCTCAAGAAGGCTCGTATCTTGATCAAGCACAAGGAACTCGACGAGGCTCGGAAAATCCTGAATGGGGCGCTGGCTCCATATCTGGACGACGACTCGAACCTCGATGCTCTGGCCTATGCGCTGAAGATCGCACTGAATTCGACGTACGGACTCACCGCCGCCAAATTCGACAACCCACTCCGAGACCCCCGGAACGTGGACAACATCGTCGCCAAGCGCGGCGCTTTGTTCATGGTCGACCTGAAGCATTTCGTTCAGGAGAAAGGATACACCGTTGCGCACATCAAGACCGACTCGATCAAGATCCCGAACGCCGACGATCGCATCATTTCGGAGGTCTTCGAGTTTGGAAAGAAGTACGGCTACACATTCGAGCACGAAGCGACCTACGATCGTATGCTGCTCGTCAACGACGCCGTCTATATCGCACATGACAAAGAAGGTTGGCATGCAACTGGCAAGCAGTTCCAAGAACCTGTTGTCTACAAGACTCTCTTCACCGGAGATCCTCTGGATCTCGAAGATGTCGCCCAGACACGATCGGTTACTACACGAATGCTGCTTGAGTTCGGAGAGAACGACCGGAAGTTCGTTGGGCGCGTCGGGAGCTTCCTTCCTGTTAACCCGGGAACTCCCGGGGCGGGCCGTCTGGTTCGAGAGAATCATCGAGTGGATAAGGAGGGTAATGAGGTCGTTTCATACGGCGATGTCGGAGGTTGCAAGGGGTATCTCTGGCTGGATTACGAAGACGCCGGAGACGACTGGCGAACTAAGCTGGATAATCGATATGGAAGGGAACTCGTGGACGCTGCCCGAGGGCAAATTCAGAAGTATACGGACGTCGATACCTTCCTAACAGTATGAATCGCGAGACGGGCAGGGCATATAATGAGACCCCCACCAGAAAGGTACTGCCATGTCCTGCCCCTCCCTCGCCCGCCAGTACGTCCTCACCAACCTTGCTGAGATGGGTGTTGGCTTCGCCATAGCTACGTTCGCCTACTACGCGACACGTGACTACTGCGACCAGCACCACCTCTCGGCAACGAAAGAGGACATGCTCGCAATGGCCAAGAACATCTGCGACACATTCAAGACCAACTGAACCAACCTCACACTTAGAACCCAACTCGGGTTCTAGGTTTCTCGATAGAAAGGAACGAACCAATGCTCTCTTCTGTTTACGATGGCGGCCAGACCGCTAATGATATCCTTGTCGGCTACACCGGCTATCTCCGGGACGAGGTGGCGAACCTGAAGGACGACGAGATCAAGGAGCTCATCGACAAGCTCGAGTGCTGTGACCGAAGCAGCTATGGGCACTACCGTCGCCAGACAGTCCAGAACCTCCTCGATATCTGCCGTACCGAGCTGGACGACCGGGATCTCGTGCGCTGCCTCGTCGATGCGGGTCTTATCGTTGGAATCAACTCCATTGAGGGGGTCTCTGATGAGTGAGCTCCCGTTCAAACCGATCCGTCTTATCCATGACGGCAAGGCAGGCATCCAGGCACTTCTTGAATCTCTGCCGTCGAGAGTCGTAAAACTTAGCGACTACCAACTCCAGACATTCCTTCACGAGGTCGATTTTCTATTGGAGGATCCTGGTTCCGCAGTCACCCCTGAGATTGAGAACTGGCTCTGGCTAATCCACAGCATTATCACGGATGAGATAGATGCCCGTTGGCTCATCCAGCGACTCCAAGACCGCGGCATCGTCAGCCAGGAAGGGGGGTTGTGAAGTACGATCTCTACTCCCCTCCATATTTCGTCGACCAGGTTCTATCTCAAAACTACCACCCCATAGAAAGGAACACGACATGGCCGTCAACACTTACACTATCAAGAACGCCAAGCTCCTCTTCCGCAACTTCGCGGGAGAGAAGGATCGATTCGGGAACACGGCGCGCACCTTCTGCGTCATCCTCCCTGACGACGCCGTCGACGACTTCCGAGCCGAGGGATTCAATATCAAGACCCTGAAGCCTCGGGATGACACAGAGGAGCCCCTTCCCTACATCAAGGTGAAGGTGAACTTCGGAGGCCGTCCTCCCAAGATCGTCTCGATCATCGGACGTACTCGTACGCTCCTGAATGAGCAGACGGTTGGAGCCCTCGATTTCGCAGACCTTGAGCGAGCCGACATTGCCCTCCGTCCCTACCACGGACGCACTCAGGCCGGAGTGGAGTTCTGCTCGGCATATCTCGACAAGGGCTTCTTCACCATCGTGGAGGACGAGCTCGAGGCCATGTATGCTGAGGAGCCCGACAACGAGGAGGTTCCGTTCTGATGCCGCTCGAAGTCAAGCTCTTCAACCCTCGCCGTAGCGTCTGTGAGGCGGTTAAGGTCACGGATGACAATCTCCGCATGGTCCGCAACTGGGCCTCCAGCGACGAGGACATCAAGGCCGACCTGCATACAGGCGCCATCGGCAAGTGGGTTATCCGCCGTAGTGACAACAAGTTCGACCTCATGACTGAGGGACAGCTCTGGGGTCTCTACGAGCCGATCCTACACTGACATCCATATCCACGGGGGCCCTGGGGAGACCTGGGGCCCCCATACCCACTAGAAGGAACGAACGCATGCTCAAGAAGCTTTATTTTCACACAAGCAAGGGTCGCAGCTACGACTTCGACATTGTCGCCACAGCCAAAGTCGACAAGCCGGGATTCACCAAGTGGATCGTAGAGGTGGACACCAATAACGAACTTGGTGTCCATGAAGTAGAGGCCTCTACTGAAGACTCCACATTCGATATCGTCGGGGACGATTCTCTGATTATCTGGGAACTCCCTCCAGTTGAGGAGGCTAAGGATCCTGATATCTGGACAGTCAACATCGAGACGGTAGACTTCAAGTTCTGCACTATCGAGGGGGAGATAACTTGGACGAAGTACGGCGACCTCAAGGTTAAGACCGGCGACGGCTACGTCAACTACCTTTCATCAAACCTTCGTGTGTTCGACGTTGACGATGTATCTCAGGTCATCACCGCTCGTTACAAGCAATGACTCTCATTTTTCCGTATTGTACTTGTGTAGGGGACGCAAATGAAGCTGGTTTTAAAGACGCTCGATGGCAAAGTTGCCCAGCGAAAGATCAAGGATTTATGTTGTGACGGGGACCTTGGGGACGAAGATCCCCGGGCCGCTCTGGTCATCGTCGAGATGGATGACACCCTCACATATCTCCCCATCGACCAATTTATCTGCGAGGAGTGGACTGAGGGTACCGTAGTTGTCAAGGAGGACTGGGCATGACAGCATATACTGTAGAGCGACACGGCGACCGCTGGATCGCCTGGCACAAGGAGGGGCTACTCGGAGTGGCTGGCGACATGATTTCTGCATACCGTCTCGTGGAGGAGGCTACTAATGGTAACCGCTGACCCGATGCCCGACCCGAACATCTACGATATCCGAGAGGACGGAACTGTCTACGGGAAGCGCTCAGGCAAGCTTATACCCATCCGGACGTCCCGGTATGGTCTTCCGCAGATCCGTTTTTACAAAGGACATCGCTACCGGGTTCAGCTCCTCAGCAAGATCATCTGGACCCATTTCCACGGCGAGATCCCGTTCATGCACGAGGTGCGGTACAAGGATGATGATCCATGGAACTGCTCCTTGGAGAACCTATATCTGAAGGACCTGAACGAGGAATTCACGCCTCTGGATCGTTGGCCGGGCTTTGCTATTAGCAAGGGTGGCGAATTGATCAACATGACCACCCTGCATCGGATCAAGCCCATGATGCCTCCAAGCAGGACCAACCTCATGTTCTCCGTCCGTGTCGACGGAGAGAGCCGAACCTTCCCGGTTGCCTTCACTGTCTGGGAGACGTTCATGGGAGAGAAGGTCAACTCGCATTATCTCTGCCACAAAGATGGCGACGTTTGGAACTGCGCTCTGGATAACCTGTATATCAGTGACGAGTACCCTTACCATCCGCGCAAGCTTGACAAGCAGACCGGACGGGAGTACAAACCTGTCATCGAGGAGGACGGCAAGGAGTACATGCCAGTCGAGTACTATATTCACATGGTCGATGGAGTGAAAGGAGAGAAGGAGAGTGGAATCCCCCAGAACTGCCGAATCGGCTCCTACTGAGACATTTAAGGACAGCATCATCAATGATATCGAGGTCAGTGATCTCGGTAGGATTCGGCGTATCTCGACTGGTCAGATTCTTACGCCTTGCCTTAGAGCGAACGGGTATGTCCAGGTTACCTTGTGGGATCGTGGGATTAGACGGACGAAGTATGTCCAGAAGCTGGTCTGGGAGGCCTTCAACGGCCCTCTGGAGCCCTTGCAGCGGGTCGCTCACCTGAATGGTGACCTGACTGATAACAGGCTCTCAAATCTCTTCCTGGAGTCTCACAGCGACTCGATGAAGAGGGCGTGGGACGCCAAACGACGCAAGTGGGAAACTATCTACCAAGGAGTTCTGTGGTGAGCGAGTACAGGAGCCCGCACAACGACGGGCATGATCCGTATATCCTGATCTGGGAGTACGGGAATGACATTCGGCGAGCAGAGTTCAGTGAGCGCTGGGCTGAGTATGACGAGACCGGCTGGACCATCTGGTATTTCCGGTTAGTTGACGGAGGCATCATGACCTTCTCGGCTCGAGAGTGGGAGCAGAAGGACGACGTCAACCACCTGACAACGATTTGGATGAAGCCGTCGTTGTACGATATTGAAAGGAAGGAAAACTGACATGGGTATTATTACCACAATGGTGATCGAATACGGGGACGCCGTTTACGAATACACGCCCCAGGGTTTTTCGATCAAGGTCGAAGACTTGGGTCGGGTCCTCGCTGGAGGGCCTCGACTCAACATGATCGGTCTGGAGGACTACCGACTAGATCTTCGGTATTGGGAGATCGAGAAAAAGAAAGTCAGTGAGAATGGGGAGTGGCGGACGCTCTATTTCCGTAAGAGGCAACATAGGGAGATCGAGATCGTCAAGTACCGATCGACTGAGGTATATGAGGCATACACGGCGCATGGATACGAGGAGATTGATGGAAAATTCTACATATTCTCGGACTACGTGGCGGCCGATGTTATTGACCTATCCGAATGGGTCGTCAATAAGGTCTCACTCCCATACCCCGGCCGCAATAAGCAAGTTCTTGCGCTCACGAGGAAGGCATCATGATTCCACCGGGCCACATCATTCTGGTCATCAGCCGAGGGGATAAGATCATCTACGAGAAGGAGGGTATCTTCAATATCTGGTCCTACGTGAACGACGGCGGACTCATGGCGGCCGTTCGGGATGCTATCGAGGAAAAGGTCATATTCGAAGACCTTCCGTGTGTCGCCGTGAGTGTGAACGACCCATACGTCCAGATACTCACCGAAGAGGACTGAACCTTGGGACCGGTTGATCTGTGGCCCCATCAGGTCGAAGCGGTGAAGAACCTGAGGAACGGGTGCATATTGACCGGTAAGCCGGGCTCGGGGAAGTCGGTTGTCGCTCTCCAGTACTACGTCGAGAGAGTGCTGGGGGTGCGGCATCCGGCCGATCTTCCGAGGCGGCTTGCCGAAGGACCCAGGTTATATATAATCACCACTGCCCGCAAGAGGGATGATCTCGATTGGCAGGGGGATGTCTCGATGTATGGGCTGACAGACTACACGACGGTTGATTCGTGGAACAACATCAGTAACTACAGTGACATCCGTGACTCCTTCATCATATTCGATGAGCAGAGAGCCATCGGCAGCGGCAAATGGGCCAAGACATTTGTCAAGATGGCGGCCAAGAACGAGTGGATCATGCTGTCTGGCACTCCTGGTGATAACTGGATGGACTACTGTCCGGTATTTATCGCCAATGGCTTCTTCAAGAACCGCACCCAGTTCGAGAGAGAGCACTGCCAGTTCAACTACAGAGCGGGCTATCCTCGTCTTGAGCGATATCTTGGGCAGGGGAAGCTGTTGCGGCTTCGGAAGAAGGTCCTTGTGGACATGCCTTTCGTCAAGAAGACGATTAAGAAGCGGACGGACGTCCCGGTATCCTACGAGGAGAAACCATATCGTACGATTCAAAAGTACCGCTTCGATCCGTACAAGGAAGAGCCCATTAAGAACGCAGGAGGCCTCTGTCATGTCTTGAGGAGAGTGACGAATGAGGATCCTGTGAGACTTGAGACTGTGCGACAGCTGTGTGAGGAGCATCCTCGAGTCATCGTCTTCTATAATTTCGACTATGAACTCTTCATGCTGCGGTCGTTGGGGGATATTCTCGGAGTGCCGATCGCCGAGTACAACGGCCACAAGCATGAGGCCTTGCCAGAGGGTGAGCGATGGGTGTATCTTGTGCAATACACGGCGGGTGCAGAAGCTTGGAACTGTACCACTTGTGACACGATGATATTCTTCTCTCAGAACTACTCGTGGAAGGTCATGGAGCAGTGCGAGGGGCGAATCGACAGACTGAACACTCCTTATTCGGTCTTGAACTACTACTACCTGAAGAGCCAGGCGCCCATCGATCAGGCCATTTCGAGGGCGATTCGGGTCAAGGAGATCTTCAATGAGAGGGGTTTTTACGAGTCTCTGAGGTGATTGTTGTACCACCCGTTGTACCACTTGGTGCGGCGGGTGGACAACGCTTCTGGTGTTTGTGTGACTGAAGTGACGCATGCGATTGGCCAGTTTTTTGGCCAGTTTTGAAATCGGCCGGCAACTGTATTGTACACGTGCGCCCAAATTTGGCCAGTTTTTGGCCAATTGGCCAGTTTTGAAACGGGGTTGGCCACGGATCTGGCCACCACTTTTCGTTGCAATTTCAACGTTTATACCCCAATTTGGCCAATTGGCCAGTTTTGTTCTGATTACCAGGAGTTGAGTAAATTTTCTTATATATAGAGAATAAACAGGGTTTGCCTGGCCACTGGCCAAGTATTGTACATGCACTGTATTGTACATGCAGTCCCGATACAAGTCTCAACGACATGTACAATAGACCGCGTCGCAAACATGCATCCTAATGAAGGAGATGGGCCTTCTATATTTTCGACCCCTCTTGCTTCACCACAGCTCCCACGGCTGGCTGAAACTACGCCACCTCAACACCGCATAGAACACTCAAACAACTTACGAGTACCGACACATGCGGCGCCCCGGCCAGCCGTGGGTATAATTCTTGATTCGAGGATAGACCCCATGCTCGAACGTGACTACCAACGCGGACTCATATCCAGGATCGAGGAACGCCTTCCTGGCTGCCTCGTCCTCAAGAACGATCCGAACCACAATCAGGGCATACCCGACCTGATCATCATATTCGGATCCAAGTGGGCCGCACTCGAGGTCAAGAGAAGCGCAGATGCTGCTCACCGACCGAACCAGGATCATTTCATCGACAAGCTCGGCGAATGGTCCTTCGCATCATTCATATACCCAGAGAACGAGAAAGGAACGCTCGATGAACTGGAACGTACACTCAAGGCTGGAGGGCCTGCACGCATTTCTGAGCGCCAGCAAGCACAGTTGGGTCAACTACGACGACGAGAAGCTGGGCGAGGCATTCAGGACAGCACAGGCGGCAGCGATGGGGACCAGGCTTCACGCCCTGGCCGCAGAGCATATTCGCCTAAAGATGCGGATGCCGAGGAACAAGGCCACCTTCAACGCTTACGTGAACGACGCCATTGGCTACGGTCTTGACCCTGAGGTCGTGCTATATCACAGCGAGAACGCATTTGGGACCGCCGACGCCATCGGCTTCGACGAGAAGAAGCATCTTCTCCGCATTCACGACCTCAAGACTGGCGTAACTCGCGTCAACATGGTCCAGCTTCATATCTATGCAGCACTGTTCTGCCTGGAGTACGAGAAGCTGCCCGGCGAGATCAACGTCGAGACCCGCATCTACCAGAACGACGATATCTTGGTAGACAATCCCAAGCCAGATAGCATCGCCCATATCATGGACAAGATCGTCTGGTTTGACAAGCTCATCGAGGAGATCAAGACCGAGGAGAACTGATGCCCTCCGATATCCTCAAACACTACGGGACTAAACGGCACTCCGGAAGATACCCTTGGGGATCCGGTAAGGATCCATATCAGTCAGCCCAGGGCTTCATCGCTGAGCGAGACAAGCTCAAGGCTCAAGGCATGTCCGAGGTCGATATTGCCAAGGCCTGGGGCATGAGCACCACCGAGTATCGTGCTCTAAACAGTATCGCTCGCGCTGAGAAAAAGGCTGGCGATATTTCTCGAGCATCCCGTCTTAAGGACGCCGGTCTGCCCAACACGGAGATCGGCCGACGCATGGGACTCAACGAGTCCTCGGTTCGTGAGCTTCTCAAGCCCAACGCATCATATCGTAAGGACGAGATCACCCGGGTCAAGGATATTCTGGCCGACGAGGTGAAGCAAAAGAAGTTCATCGAGTACGGTCTTGGCGTCGAGCAGAACCTTCAGTGTTCGTCGACATCTTTGAAGACCGCCGTTGAGGCTTTGAAGGCTCAGGGATATACTACTCACGACGTCAAGGTCAAGCAGGCCAACAGCGATAACTACACCATTCTCAAGGTTCTCGCCCCTCCAGGCACTAAAGCTGCCGATATTCATGCACAGAGGGACAAGATCCGCACTCCTGGTGTAGTCATCGACGAGAAGGGGCTGCTGTCGACCGGGCTTCGTACTCCTCGACCCATATCTTCGAAGAAGGTCGCCATCAAGTACGCCGAAGACGGCGGTACTGATATGGACGGGGTTATTCTGCTTCGCCGTGGAGTCAAAGAACTCAGTCTCGGTGGCTCCAACTACGCCCAGGTGCGTATTTCCGTCGACGGAACGCACTACCTCAAGGGCATGGCCATGTACTCGGATGATATTCCGAAGGGCAAGGACATAGTCTTCAACACCAACAAGAAGAAGGGCACACCGATGCTGGGCTCCAAGGACCACACGGTCCTCAAGCCCATGAAGGATGATCCCGAGAATCCATTTGGTGCGGTCGTTAAACAGAAGTTATTTAAGGACCCGAAGACCGGCAAGAAGGAACTGAGCGCACTCAATATTGTGAATGAGGAAGGCAAGTGGGACTCATGGTCCCAGTCCCTGGCCTCACAGTTCTTATCCAAGCAGTCCCCCAAATTGGCCAAGCGCCAACTTCAGGCTGTTCGTGATGAAAAGCGGAAGCAGCTCGATGAGATCATGGGCCTTACGAACCCCGTTATTCGTAAGCGCATGCTCATGTCCCTGGCTGATGACTGCGACTCGGCTTCGGTACATCTCAAGGCCAAGGCCCTCCCAGGTCAAGCGTCTCAGGTGTTATTGCCGATGCCCCATCTCAAGAAGGGTGAGGTATATGCTCCTAACTATCGGGACGGTGACGTTGTTAGTCTCGTGCGTTATCCTCATGGCGGGACTTTCGAGATTCCTACGCTCACTGTTAACAACCGAGGTAAGAAGTCTCGAAGTATTCTTGGCAATGCTAGGGATGCTATTGGGATCCATCCTTCTGTCGCTGAGCGTCTTAGCGGTGCTGATTTTGATGGCGACTCCGTCCTGGTAATCCCCAACAAGGGGAAGACTCGGATTCGTTCCACCGCCCCACTCAAGGGATTGAAGGGATTCGACCCCAAGAGAACATATCCTGGCTACCCTGGGATGAAGAGGATGTCGGATACTCAGACCCAGATGGGTAAGGTATCCAATCTTATTACCGACATGACTCTCAAGGGTGCCAGTGCCGATGAATTGTCCCGGGCTGTTCGTCACTCCATGGTTGTTATTGATGCCGAGAAGCATAATCTCAACTACAAACAGTCCGAGGTAGACAACGGCATAGCCGCATTGAAGAGGAAGTACCAGGGTGGCGCCGATAAAGGTGCAGCCACTCTTATTTCCAGGTCCAAGGGTGTTCGTTATGTACCCCATCGCAAGCCACGCAGTGCAGCGAAGGGTGGTCCATACGATGCAGCCACTGGTCGCAGGGTCTACGAGGAGACTGGCGAGTCCTATATTAACAAGCAGGGCAAGCTAGTCAAGAAGCAGACCAAGACCACCAGGATGGCTGAGGCTACCGATGCTAGGCAGCTGTCCTCTGGTACACTGATGGAGGGTATTTACGCACAGCACGCCAATGAATTGAAGGCCATGGCCAACGATTGTAGGAAGCGTGCCATTTCAACCCCCGCCATCAAACGAGACCCCCGGGCTGCTAAGAGCTATGCCCCTGAAGTTGCCACCCTCCGCGCTAAATTAAACCGGGCCCTCAAACAGAAGCCCCTAGAGCGGCAGGCACAGCTAGTGGCACAAGGTGTTGTGCAGAAGAAGCTTGAATCAAATCCAAATTTGACCAAGAAAGAACGGGCTAAGCTTGAGGCCATGGCCATCAAGACCGCCCGCCGCCGTCTTGGTTACGATAGAGAAGGCACAAGAGTGGTCCCCACCCCTCGTGAGTGGGAGGCCATCCAGAAAGGTGCTATATCTAACTCGATGATGGAGCATATTCTAGCCAACTCTGATCTTGACACCATCAAGTCACTGGCTTTGCCAAAGGAGAAGCTTCCTCTTGCTGGTGCTCAGAAGGATCGAATCAAGACTCTTCGATCTAACGGAGCCAACACAGCACAGATCGCTGAGGCATTGGGCATTTCTACAGCTAGAGTTAGGGAGTACCTGAATGGCTAGCTTCTTGTCCATTGTCAACTGTCCATTGTCCTTGAAACGGGGTGTATAGAGCCATGCTACGCCTAGCACTCACTACCGAGGACAATCCTTACGATCCTTTCGATGAGTTCGAAGAGTGGTTTAAGTTTGATGTAAGTCAAGGTTACCACACCTGCGCCTACCTGGCACGGGTCACTACCACTAGTACTGACCTCACCGAAGCCGATCAACTCGAAGCAACGAATGAAGCGATTGAAGAGATTCTCAAACTAAACTTGACTGGAAACTATCAAGTTGTAGAACGAGAATTCTGACGAGCTTTCGTCCATTTCGTCCATTCTGAACTTCAAAAGAGGGGGGACAGGGTCCGCAAAATGGCCCACCCCCCGTCAT
>ERZ773267.213-NODE-213-length-43349-cov-14.087287_pt1 | contig 43349 bp, 78 predicted proteins | sample MGYA00511959_ERZ773267 | MGnify/ENA primary metagenome ERZ773267 (study PRJEB29015, sample SAMEA2738165) | human oral metagenome | biome: human oral; feature: human-associated habitat; material: saliva | place: China | collected 2240 ...
CCGCTTGGTTTTATTTTCTCTAAAGGATATTGTTTATTTTTCAATGTACTGTTTTCATTAAAATACAGTCGCTCTCGACTGTATATATATAATATATTACTTTCAGTTATATGTCAACACTTTTTTTAAAACTTTTTAAAGTTTTTTTCATCTTTTTAATCAACATATATTTCAAGTATAAATTTGAGAGGAATTTATTATTCCTCTCATCTCTTTTTATTATTTATTTTATTTTATTAATTATTATTTTTCTTCAAGTGTTTCATATACACTTACTTTTTTTCTTGTTCTTCCATAACGTTCGAACTTAACTTGTCCATCTATTAATGCAAATAAAGTGTCATCTTTTCCAATTCCAACATTATTTCCTGGATGGTATTTAGTTCCTCTTTGTCTTATTATGATATTTCCTGCTTTAACATATTGTTTGTCATTTTTCTTAAGACCTAATCTTTTTGATATGCTATCGCGTCCATTTTTAACGCTACCTTGACCTTTTTTATGTGCCACTTAGTTCACCTCTTTCTTTATAAATTTTTATGTATTATTTTGCTGCCGAAATATTTGTTATTTCAACTTTAGTATAATTTTGTCTATGTCCAATAGTTTTTCTGTAATCTTTTTTAGGTTTATATTTAAATATTTTTATTTTTTCACCCTTTACATGTTCAACTATTTTTCCTTCTACTTTTATACCATCTACATATGGTGTTCCTATTTTTGTTTCTTTATCAGATACAAGTAACACTTTGTCAAATGTAACTTTTTTTCCTTTTTCTGCGTCTAACTTTTCAAAGTATACTATACTACCTTTTTCTACTTTATATTGTTTTCCACATGCTTCTATAATTGCGTACATCGCAAATTCCTCCATTTCGTAATACTCGCTAACCGTTAATTAAAGGTACTTTATTTAAAAAGATTTATAACCTTGATTAAGCAGTTTACATGCTACATTATATAGCAAAAAAGTGTATATGTCAATAAAATTGATTATACACTTTTTTATATATTCTTCTAACTTATATATTTTATCTACAATTATTTTATTATTGAAGAAACTATACCTGAACCAACTGTTCTACCACCTTCACGGATAGCGAATCTTGATCCTTCTTCAACAGCTATAGGAGTTATAAGTTCGATTGTCATCTTAACATTATCTCCTGGCATAACCATTTCTGTTCCTTCTGGTAATTCAATTACACCTGTAACGTCAGTTGTTCTAAAGAAGAATTGTGGTCTATATCCTTTAAAGAATGGAGTATGTCTTCCACCTTCGTCTTTTGTTAAAACATAAACTTCAGCTGTAAATTTAGTGTGTGGATTAATTGTTCCTGGTTTAGCAATAACTTGTCCTCTTTCGATATCAGTCTTGTTTATACCTCTTAATAATAATCCTGCATTATCTCCAGCTTCTGCTGAATCTAATAATTTTCTAAACATTTCTATACCTGTAACAACTGTTTTCTTTCTTTCTGTTGTTAATCCAACGATTTCAACTTCGTCATTTAATTTAATTTCTCCTCTTTCTACTCTACCTGTAGCAACTGTTCCTCTACCTGTGATTGAGAATATGTCTTCTATAGGCATTAAGAATGGTTTGTCAGTAGTTCTTTCTGGAGTTGGTATATATGTGTCTATTGCTTCGATTAATTCTTTCATAGGTGCATATACTGGATCATTTGGATCTGTTGATGTAGATTCTAATACTTTTAATGAAGAACCTTTAACTATTGGAATATCATTTCCTGGGAAATCATATTCGTTTAATAAGTCTCTAACTTCCATTTCTACTAATTCTAATAATTCTGGATCGTCAACCATATCTGTTTTGTTTAAGTAAACAACTATGTATTTAACCCCAACTTGTCTTGCAAGTAGTATGTGTTCTCTTGTTTGAGGCATTGGTCCATCAGCTGCTGAAACAACTAATACTGCCCCATCCATTTGTGCTGCACCTGTGATCATATTTTTAACATAATCAGCGTGTCCTGGACAGTCAACGTGTGCATAGTGTCTAGTTGCTGATTCATATTCAACGTGAGCTGTATTAATTGTAATACCTCTTTCTCTTTCTTCTGGTGCTCCGTCTATTTTGTCATAAGCTTCGAATTGAGCTTGTCCTAATAAACTTAAATATTTTGTTATCGCTGCAGTTGTAGTAGTTTTACCGTGGTCAACGTGCCCGATTGTTCCTATATTAACATGTGGTTTTGTTCTTTCAAATTTTTCTTTTGCCATGTTATTTTTCCCTCCTAATTATATTTTATAAACTTATTTTATATTATTTTATGTATATTTGCAAGTGCCTTTTTTACCTTTTATAAAAGTTATAATAAGCACTGCATATTACATTATTTTATTAAATACTATTTTTGTTTTGATGCTACTATAGTATCTAAAATATTTCTTGGAACTTCTTCATAATGTGATGGTTCCATTGAATATGTTCCTCTACCTTGTGTCTTAGAGCGAAGTGTTGTTGCATATCCAAACATTTCTGATAGTGGAATAAATCCTTTAATCACTTGTATTCCTGTTTGTGCTTCTACTCCTTCCATTCTACCACGTCTTGAGTTCATATCACCTATAACATCTCCAACATATTCTTCTGGTACTGTTATTTCAACTCTCATTATAGGTTCTAATATTACTGGATTTGCTTTTTTAGCTCCATCTTTAAATGCCATTGATCCTGCTATTTTGAAAGCCATTTCTGATGAGTCAACATCGTGGAATGATCCGTCAAATAGTGTTGCTTTAAAGTCTATTACTGGATATCCAGCAAGTACACCTGATAATGCTGCTTCTTTTATACCTTCTTCTACTGGTTTGATGTATTCTTTTGGTATTACACCACCAACGATTTTGTTTTCAAACTTGAATCCTTCACCTGGTTCTAATGGTTGTAATTTTAACCATACGTGACCATATTGTCCTCTACCACCTGATTGTCTTACAAATTTACCTTCTATTTCAACTTCTTTTCTTATTGTTTCTTTGTATGCAACTTGTGGTTTACCTACTGTACAGTCTACATTAAATTCGTCTTTTAATCTACTTACAATTATTTCTAAGTGTAATTCACCCATACCTGCAATAACAACTTGTCCTGTTTCTGCATTTGTATAGATTTTGAATGTTGGATCTTCTTCTGATAATTTTGATAAAGCTATACCCATTTTTTCTTGTGCGTCTTTATCTTTTGGTTCTATCGCAACATCAATAACTGGTTCTGGGAATTCCATGTTTTCTAATATTATTGGATTTTCAATATCTGATAATGTATCCCCTGTTGTTACATCTTTGAATCCTATTGCTGCTGCTATATCTCCTGCTAATACTTCTTTTAATTCTGTTCTCTTATTAGCATGCATTTGAAGTATTCTTCCAACTCTTTCTTTTTTATTCTTTGTTGCATTTAATACATATGAACCTGATTCTAATGTACCTGAATATACTCTAAAGAAGCATAATCTTCCTACATATGGATCTGTTGCAATTTTAAATGCAAGTGCTGAGAATGGTGCATCATCTGATGTTTCTCTTTCCATTTCATTTCCATCTTCATCTGTACCTTTTACATGGTCAATATCAAGTGGTGATGGTAAATATTCTACTATATTATCTAATAATAATTGTAGCCCTTTATTCTTATATGCTGATCCACAACATACAAGTGTCGCATTATTACTTAATGTAGCTTTTCTTAAACCTTTTCTTATTTCAGTTTCAGTTAATTCCTCTCCATCTAAGTATTTCATCATTAATTCATCATCTTGTTCTGCTGCTGTTTCAACCATTTTAGCTCTGTATTCATTAGCTTTTTCTACTAAATCTGCTGGTATTTCTTTTTCTTCTATTACTTTACCTTCTTCATCTTTATAGTATAATGCTTTCATTGTTATTAAGTCTATTACACCTTCAAATGTTTCTGATGCTCCTATTGGAAGTTGTATTGCAACAGGATTACAGTGTAATCTTCTATCTAATTGTGCTAAACAATTGTAGAAGTCTGCTCCCATCATATCCATTTTGTTTACAAATACCATTCTTGGTACTTTGTATTTATCTGCTTGTCTCCAAACAGTTTCTGATTGTGGTTGTACTGCATCTTTTGAAGATAATATACATACTGCTCCATCTAATACTCTTAAAGATCTTTCAACTTCTACTGTAAAGTCAACGTGTCCTGGTGTATCTATAATGTTTATTTTATGATTTTTCCATGAACATGTTGTTGCAGCAGATGTAATTGTAATACCTCTTTCTTGTTCATCTTTCATCCAGTCCATTTGTGATGCACCATCATGTGTTTCACCTATTTTATGAATTTTTCCTGAATAGAAAAGTATTCTTTCTGTTACAGTTGTTTTACCTGCATCAATATGAGCCATTATTCCTATATTTCTTAATCTATTTAATGGAACTTCTCTTTTTGCCATAAATTTTCCCCTTCTAAACTTTTTTAAAGTCTATATTAATATCTGTAATGTGCAAATGCTTTATTTGCTTCTGCCATTTTGTGTACTTCTTCTTTTTTCTTGTGTGCTCCACCATTTTGGTTTAATGCATCCATTATTTCTCCTGCAAGTTTATCTGCCATAGTTTTTTCATGTCTTTTTCTTGCATATCCTACTAGCCATCTTAATCCTAGTGTTTGTCTTCTGTCTGCTCTTATTTCTAATGGAACTTGGTATGTTGCCCCACCTATTCTTCTTGCTTTAACTTCTAGAACAGGTTTTATGTTTTCTAATGCTTCTTCAAATAGCTCTAATGCTGGTCTTTCTAATTTCTCTTCGATTATAGAAAATGCAGTATATACTATTTTTTGTGCAACTGTTTTCTTTCCATCTAGCATTACAGTATTTACTAATTTAGTAACTAATTTACTATCAAATTTAGGATCTGCTAATACTTCTCTTTTTGCTATATGTCCTTTTCTTGGCACTTTTTCTTCCCTCCTTATTTATTTTAATTTTTAATAAGCATTTTTAAGAATTTCTTAAAAAGGTACTCTAAAAAAATTATTCTTTTTCCAGTATGTGCATATAATTTACAAAATTATTGGCACCAACTGATATTATATTATTTCTTTGGTTTTTTCGCACCATATTTTGATCTACCTTGTTGTCTGTTATTTACTCCTGCTGTATCTAGAGTACCACGAACAATATGATATCTAACCCCTGGTAAGTCTTTTACTCTTCCACCTCTTATCATAACAACACTGTGTTCTTGTAAGTTGTGTCCTTCTCCTGGGATATATGCTGTTACTTCATAACCATTAGATAATCTTACCCTTGCAACTTTTCTTAAAGCTGAATTAGGTTTTTTAGGTGTTACAGTCTTAACTACTGTACAAACTCCTCTTTTGAATGGAGAACGATTATTTGTATGTGTCTTTCTCTTTGAGTCATAACCTTTTGCTAATGCTGGTGTTTTAGACTTTGCTTTAGAAGTTTTTCTACCTTTTCTTACTAATTGATTAATAGTTGGCATTCTTTTTCCTCCTTCTTCGTAAATTATTATACATTTAGCATAACATTTTTTATTTTACCATTTTTTAATACTTTTGTAAATGGCATACTATATGCTAAATATATACAGAATTATTATACCACAAAATATGCAAAAACATAACAAAAAGACCTTAAAAACAAAACTTGTCTTTAAGATCTCTTTTAAAAAAATTAATTAGCTAACTTCAGTTCAATTTTGTAGCATTAAGTATTATCTCAAACATTGTTTCTTTATTATACACCCTAACTTCTCCATTTTCTAAAGTTGCCTTCAAAATTGGTAGTCCTACTCCTTCTATACTTGCTGGATGCACAGTATGTATTCTATAGCTACATTTTTCTTTATCAAACGTTTTTACTAGCTTTTTGATCTCTCTATGATCTTTACTATTACTCTTAACAAAAAAATCTAATTTCATTATATCATCACGACCTTTGCTTTTTATTTTATATACAATATGTATTGTGAATTGTTAATTGAATTAAATCTTTCTAATTCCAATCTAATTTTCTCTTCGTTCGTATCTGATGGTAAATCCATCAGATTTAACGCTTCTTCCAAATTAATATATATTGGTCCCATGATACACCTCCTTAATTTTTAAATTTAAAAATTAATTATTTTTAATTCCATATATATATTAACATAATTTTGATATTTTGTAAACACATTTTATTACAAATAAAAAAAAGCTTTAAAAACTAATAGTTCTTAAAGCTTTTTATTTTATATCTTATTTGAATTTTTCTAAATTTGAGGCAATAAATTGACCTACCTCCTTACCAGAAATAAATTGGCTTTTTTCTCCCGCTATTATTTCAAGTACAGGAAAATTAAACATTTCATTTTTTTTCAAATATTCTACCTCTTCTTCTTGCGAATCAACAATCTCTATCCCTAATTTTTGGGAATTTATCAAAATCTTTGATAAATTGCAATTTGTACAATTTTTAGTTGTATATAGCTTATATTCCGTTTGAATAAAATAATTTGTGCCATGTTTTTTGTTATAATCATTTAAAGCACATATTATCTCCATAATACTACATTTTCCAGTCAATCCTACTGCTTTGTCTATCGTAATTATTGAATATTTTTCCATAGAAATCACTCCTCTACCAAGATGATTTTTTTTAAATTATCTTTATTGTACTCCTCTAAAGCTTCTATTACTTGTTTCACAGTGTATTGATATTTCGGCATTCCTAACAATTGCCGAACTTCATTTAAATTCATATATTCTTCAGACATTTTTCACACCACCTTTTTTATAGATAATTTTGATTCTTTTACCCTTCGATTGAAAATTTACCTTTCTCACGAACTTTTCCAAATCTTCATCAATCTCAAGTCCGTACTTCTCTCTAATTTGTTTTGGCGTCAACTCTTCATAATGTTCTAATTCCATATTTATATTCCTCCTTAAAATTTTAATCAAATCTTTAAGTATCAATCTCTTTTGTTCATAACTAATATATAACAGTTTCTTATTTTTGTAAAATGTTTACTGTAATTTTTTTAGATCACTTTCATTATTATTATCTTTTTGACTTGTATCTGCCATAGTAAAATTAAACTTATTATTATACATAAGACCATTTAATATAGTTATAATTTCACCTGCTTTTTTACCTATATTGCTTGTAACCTTATATTTTAATTCTTTTAATTGATCTTTTGTCTTTTCTTCTAATAATTTATATGTTGTGCTATTCTTATACTTTTCTTTTTCTTTTTTTATTATTTCTTCATTTTTACTTCTAACATAATATGTTATTTCTTCTACTATGTCATTTTCTGTCATTTTTACTTGATATTCTAATATTGTTGTTCTTTCTTCTGCATTTGCTGTATTTTTTAATTCGTCTAATATTTCTTTTTTTTGTTGTTCTTTTTCTTCATTACTCTTATTCTTATCGTTTATTATCTGATCTATTTTTTGTTCTGCATCATATTCTTTATCTGATAATATCATATTTGCAACTAATACTTTTTCAATTATTTTAGAAATCTCTCCAACATTTTCTTGTTTTTTCTTTCCGATCATTATACTTATTCTCTAATATTTGAAAATAACTTATCATATATATTATTGATATTATAATTATTATACCTATTATAATTATTGGTATACTTTCTTTTACTTTTATCTTTGGAATTATTCCCATCTTAATTACCTTTCTTTTCTTAAATTTTCATACTTAATTTTACTTTTTGTCTATCTAAATCTTTTTCTATAACCTTAACTTTTACTATATCCCCTACTTTAACTATATCTTTAGGATCTTTTACAAATTTTTCACTCATTTCTGATATGTGTACTAAGCCATCATCATGTATTCCTATATCTACAAATGCTCCAAATGCCGCTACATTTCTTACTGTTCCTTCTAGTTCCATTCCTACTTGTATATCTTCAAATTCTAGAATATCATTTCTAAGTATTGGCTTTTGTAATTCTTCTCTTATATCTATACCTGGTTTTACAAGCTCTTTTATTGTATCTTCTATTTCATATTTTCCATATTCTTTAAATTGTTCTTCTTTTAAAAGCTTATCTTTATCTAATTTTAATATTTTTTCTATTGTTTCTTCTTTTTTCTTCTTATCTTTTAAACTTTCTTCATTTTCTCCAACATATGCAAGTATTTTTCTTGCTAGTTCATAACTTTCTGGGTGAATTCCTGTCATTTCTATACTATTTTTACCATCATATATTCTTAAAAATCCTGCTGCTTGTGTAAATGCTTTTTCTCCTACTCCAGATACTTTTAAAAGTTCTTTTCTTTCTGAATATTTTCCGATTATCTTCTCTATGTTTAACTATTGCTTTTGCTTGTTTTTTAGATATACCAGCAACATATGAGATAAGTGAAAATGTTGCTGTATTTAGGTCTACACCAACTTTATTTACTGAATCTTCTACAACATTATATAATCTTTCTTCTAATTTAGTTTGATTTACATCATGTTGATATTGTCCTACACCTATTGCTTTTGGTTCTATTTTTACAAGTTCTGATAATGGGTCTTGTAGTCTTCTTGCTATTGATATTGCCCCTCTTATACTTACATTTACATCTGGGAATTCTTCTGCTCCTAATTTTGATGCTGAATATACAGATGCTCCTGCTTCATTTACTATTATATATTTTACATCTTTTCCTTTTATAATCTCACTTACTACTTTTTCACTTTCCCTTGATGCTGTCCCATTACCTATTGCTATAACATTAATATTATTTTTTTTAATTAATTCTTCTATTTCTTTTTTGCCTTTTTCAATATCATCATTTGGCATTGTTACATTTACAATTTTACCTTCTAGATATTTTCCGATTTTCATCTATACATGCAAGTTTACTTCCATTTCTGAATCCTGGGTCAAATCCAAGAATCCTTATATTTTTCATTGGTGATTGTAGTAATAATTCTTTTAAATTATCTCCAAATACATTTATTGCATATTCATCAGATCTTTCTTTTACTTCTTGTCTTATTTCTCTTTCTACAGAAGGCTTTATAAGACGTTTAAAAGAATCTTTAACTATTTCTTCAATATATTCAAATGATATATTATTATTTTCTTTTATAACTTCTTCTATTATATTTTGAATTAATCTTTCTTCATCAAGTATTATTTTTACATCTAATTTTTTCTCTGTTTCTCCTCTTGTTATAGCAAGATATCTATGGCTTGGTATTTTTGAAATAGTATCTTTAAAATCATAGTACATCTTATATATTTGTCTTTCATCTTCTTCTTTTCCCTTTGTACTTATAATCTCTGCTTCTTTATTATATACATTTTTAACTATTTCTCTTATATCTGCACTGTCTGATACATCTTCTGCTATTATATCTTTTGCTCCTGTTATAGCATCTTCTATTGTTTCAACTTCTTCTGTTAAAAACTCTTCTGCTTTTTTTAATATATTTTCTAAACTGTTTCCTGCTAAAATATATTTACTTAAATCTTCTAATCCTTTTCTTCTAGCTTCAGATCCTCTTGTTTTTTTCTTACCCTTATATGGTCTATATATATCTTCTACTTTTGATAATGTTTCTGCTAATCTTATATCATTTAATAATTCTTCTGTAAGTTTTCCTTGTTCGTCTATAAGTCTTGCTACTTCTTCTTTTCTTTGTAGAAGGTTTGTATATTGTTTTAATATTTGTTCAAATTCTCTTAAAACTTCATCACTCATACCACCTGTTTCTTCTTTCCTATATCTTGCTATAAATGGTATTGTATTTCCTTCTTCTATCATTTTAAGTACATTTCTTACATATCTTATATTTTGATTTAAAGTTTTAGCTATTTTTTCATCTAATACTTCTTCTATATATTTCTTTTCTTCGATATTTTCATCTTCTTCTACATTTTTAATTTCTTCATTAATTTTTATAGCAATATTATTTTCACTATTAATATCAGTAGCAGTTTTTTTTCTGCTACTGTTTTTTTCTTTATTATTATTTTTTTCTTTATCTTTTTTTAAATCTTCTTCTGTTATTCCTTGTTCTTTTAATTGTCTCTTTAGTTCTTCTATATTCATTTTCTTCCTCTAAAATTCACTATTATTTATCTGTATAATCTAAATCTCTGTATTTTCTTACAACTGCTGTTACACTTTCTCCTACATTATTTGCATGTATTATATCTGCAAGCATATCTGATATACTTACAACCTCTATTTTATCTATTTGTTTTTCTTTAGGTAATTTAATTGTATCTGTACATATTAATTTCTTTATATCACTATTTTGTATTCTTTCTATTGCAGGACCTGAAAGTACTGGATGTGCTATTGCTGCATATATTTCTTTTGCTCCTTTTTCTTTAAGCATTTTTATTCCTGATACAAGTGTTCCTGCTGTATCTATCATATCATCTACAATTATTGCTGTTTTACCTTCAACTGTTCCTATTAGATTCATAGCTTCTGCTTCATTTGGTCTTACTCTTCTCTTATCAATAATTGCGATTGGTGCATTAAATATTTCTGCAATATCTCTTGCACGTTTTACTCCTCCATGGTCTGGTGATACTATTACTATATCTTTAAGTATTTTTTTCTTTTTAAAATATCCTGCTAAAATCCCTATTACTGTTAAATCATCTGCTGGTATATCAAAAAATCCCATTGTTTGTGTTGAATGTATTTCTACTGTCATAATACTTGTTGCTCCTGCAGCTTCTAATAGGTTTGCTACAAGTCTTCCTGTTATAGGTTGACGTGGTCTTGCTTTTCTATCTTGTCTTGCATATCCAAAATATGGTATTATTACATCTATTCTTTTTGCAAATGCTCTTTTTACTGAATCTATTGCAATTAATAATTCCATTAAATTTTGTGATACTGGGTTATCTGTTGATTGTATTATATATACCCTTTTATCTCTAACTGTTTCTAATAATTCTACTAAGATTTCTCCATCTGCAAAATGTCTTATTTCTATTTTACCTTCTTTTATTCCTAATTTTTTACATATTTTTTCTGTTAATTCTTTTGATGAACTTAAAGAAAATACAACTACATTATCCATATTAATTACCTATCCTTCCAAAAATTCTTTTACTTGTTTTTTTACTTCATTATTAAAATTATTTTTCCATTCTCTATACAATTTTAATACTTCTTCCTTGTTTTCTATAACCTTTGTTATCTTATCTCTAATTTCTCTTGGATCATCTTCTCTGTTTACACATACATAATCTCTTAATTTAGACCCCAAGAAATAATCATTGTTATTTCCTATTAAGCAAGGTACCCCTTGTTCAAAACTTTCCATTGGAAACATTGGTGAACATTCTGTAAATGTTACATATATGTTTATATCATTTCTTTTGATCCTCTTCATAAGTTCTTCTGTTGGTATAAACTTGTCTATACATGTATATTTTATATCTAGCGCTTTTAAATATTGTTTTACTTCTTTTGATATTGGCACTATATCTATATTAGTTTCTTTTAAAAAGGTTGTTGCTAAAATTTGTGTATATATATTTTTAAGTTCTCTACTATGTGCATTATATATACCTATATTTACACTCTGATTTTCTTGTTTTGTTTTATCTAAATTCTTCTCTTCTTTATCTATATCCAAACTTTTAACATTATTCATCATATAATATGCATTATATCCTAAATTCTTATAAAATTCTGTCATAGTCTTTTTAACAAATCCGAAGTGCTTCTATTTTACCTTCCCTATATAATTCTATTAATTCTTTATTTAATTTCCATGTATAATCACTTATTGCTTCAAAATTATTTGCATGCCATAATACTTTAATTTTTATACTTTTATCACTTTTATGTAAGTCTTCTATTAGTTCTATCCACCCGATCAACAATTTGTGAAAATATAACTTGTTTTACACCTGATGAAATTATCGCTTTTATTATCTTATTTCTACTACTTTTTCTTTTTGTTTCTTCTAAAGGTACATTTGATTCAAATAGTCCTTTTGTTGAATTTGCAACTCCAAGCCATTCTGGATTATATAATACTATATAATCTTTTTTTAATCTCTTTGCTTCATTTATAGCCCTTACTGCTTTTTTAACTTCTTTTTTTTCTTTATTTACAAATGGATTTCTTTTTTCAACTAATAATTGATATTTTTTTGAACTTAAATACCTATATGTTCCACTTATAACCTTATATGTACTACTTTCGCTATCTAAAGAATTTTTAACCGTTCTTTTTATATTTCTAAATACTCCCATTATTATTCCTTTACCATTTTTTCAATATTTTCTTTTGCTATAATATCATATTCTTTTTTCCATAACTTCAAATTTTCTTTAATTTTTTCTTTATTTCTTAATATATTTTCTATAATATCTTTATTCATATCTGGATTATCTTCTGCATTTACTACTATTGTTCTTTTTAGATAATCATTATTAAAATTTTCAAAATAATCTGTTGTATTTCCAATTGCTATAGGAATGTCTAATTCTGTTGCAAGTAAGAAATTATAACTAAAATTATTTGTAAATTTAAGATCTAATATTATATCATTTTTTAAAAATTCTTTAATTGTTCTTTCTATTGATGCATATGTAAAAATACTTGGATTTGCATCGATTTTATGTATTTTTATAAACTCTAGGAATCTATCATTTAATAAGTTATAATTTAGTACTGCATTTTGTATAAATACAACTGTACTTATTGTGTTATATATATTTGTATACCATTCATCATTATCTACATATATTCCAATATTTACATTTTTAGAATTATTAGAAACTATTTTTTTATTATTTCTTTCTAATTTTTCTATATATTTTTTTCCTATACTCTTATATTCTTCTTCCAAAATATAGTTTGGCATTAAATAGCCGAACATTATACCCCATATTTAAATATGCTTCATATATTCCTTTTTTTAAGAAATACATCTTATATATTTTTTGTTTTTTTAATAATTCTAATATTTCTAAAAATGGTATCCTTTCTCTATCATAAAAAAGTGTTCCTTCATATATTTCAGATATAACTTTTATCTTATACTTCTTTCCTTCTTCTCTTTTTTCATTTTTAGCTATAATATATTTAATTGTTTCTATCATTACAATATCTATTCCATATATTATAATCTGACTATAATCATTATTTTTTAATACATTATTAACTATACTTTTATTTAATTCATATATATATGATTCTTCTATTTCTTCTTTTTTTGTCCATGTATATATATGTGTATATTCTGAATTCACATTTCTATTTAATGTATATATTTCTTGCATATCATATTCTCTAAACATACTTTCTATACATAATGAATCTTTTTCATTTTTAGTACTATATAATACTATAGTATTTTTCATTTTTATTCTCCTAAGTCTTATTAATATCTTTTTAACCTTTTTCTGATATTAGTATAACAAAAGAAGTTTAAAAATTAAAGGTAAATTAAACTAATACTTATTTAAAGTAAGTTTAAAATATAAAAAATACATATAGTTTAGAAAAATCATATCTTATATTCTTCTTATCCTATATGTATATCATATCTCTATTTTAATATATTCTTTATGCAAATTGAGTATGTTCTACTTCCCATTGTTTTAATCTTACTGGTATAACTAATGAATATATACCAATTGTTATTATAGTAAGGAACCACCAAATTATATATTTTGCAAATAATTCAAGTGGATCACCTGTAAATTCTAATTGTTTTCCTTCTATATATGTATGTTCTGTTTCCCATCTTTTTATCATACAAAAAACTATAGTAAATCCGAAGTCCTAATGTTATTGCAGTTATTAATGATCCTACTAGTATATATAGAACATATTCTACTGTTGAACCTGTAAATTCTGATCTCATGCTTCCACCTTTAACCTTTCTATTTCTGTAACTATATATTTACTATCATTATATTTCTTGTCATTATTTTTTTCAAGTGTATATAACACTCCATGTATATACCTATTTCCTTTTGTTTCTTCAATATACTTTTCAGGAAGTGTTGTTAAAAATCTCTTAAATGCTATTTCTTTTTTCATTCCAAGAACTCCATCAAGTGTTCCTGTCATACCTAAATCTGTAATATATCCTGTTCCTTTTTCTAAAATTGTTTCATCTGCTGTTTGTACATGTGTATGTGTTCCAAATATACAATTTATTTTTCCATCAAAATATTTTGCAAATGCTATTTTTTCTGCAGTTGCTTCTCCATGAAAATCTACTATTAATATATCACATTCTTTTAAACTTTCTAAAGCATTTTCTGTTACTATAAATGGGTTTTCTGATAATATTCCCATTGATACTCTTCCGAAGGAGGTTTATAACTCCAATTTTTAAACCATTTTTTTCATATACCCTATATCCTCTTCCTGGAACATTTTTAGGAAGATTTGCTGGTCTTACAATCTTTTTATCTCCTATAAACTTGAATATTTCCATTTTTGCCCATGTATGATTTCCGAAGTGTCATTACATCAATATTTAGTTTTTTTAACTTTTCATATGATTTTTTATTTACTCCGAAGCCCATCTGCACTATTTTCTATATTTACTACTACAAAATCTGCTTTTTTATCCCCTATTAGTTTATCCAGTCCATTTTCTAATGCTTCTATACCTGGATTTCCTACAACATCTCCTATAGCAAGTATTCTTATTTTATCCATTAATTAATTCATCCTCTGTTCTTTCTTCCTGTTTTCCTGTTTCCAAGTTCTTAACTGTTAAAAATCCACCTTTTATTTCATTTTCTCCAATTATAATTACATTTAATGCTCCAACCTTATTTGCCATTTTCATCTGTGCATTAAATGATTTGTTTATTATATTTGTTAATACATTTTTTCCGTTTTTTCTTAATTTATCTGATAATTCTAAAACTTTTAAATTGTTTTCCTTATTAAAATCTGTAACTATAACATAATCTATTTTTTCTTTTAAAGCTTCTAATTCTTCCTTACTATATGTATCTAGTATTATTTGTTTAACCCTTTCTGCTCCAAGTCCAAATCCAACTGCCGCTGTATCTGTACCTCCGAAGAGTTTTAGTTAAACTATCATATCTTCCGTCCTCCGAAGAATTGCTTTTCCTTTTTCATCAACAATTTCAAATACTGTCCTATTATAGTAATCAAGTCCTCTTACTATTTTTTCATCAATTATATAATCATTTTTCATTTCTGAATTATCAAGATAATATATTATTTCTTCAAAGTGTTTTTTATCTTCTCCTTCCAAATAATCTATAATACTAGGTGCATTTTGATTTAATTTCTTACATGTTTCTTCTTTACAATCTAGTATTCTTAAAACATTTGTATTTATTCTTCTCTTACAATCTTCACAATATCCCTCTTTTGATGAAACATATTCTTTTAATGCTTTCTTATAATTATTTCTTGTTTCCATATTTCCGAAGACTGTTTATTTTTATCTTAACATTTTTATCTATCTTTAATGCTTTTACAATATTATACCCAATTTTTATCATTTCAAAATCTGCTATTGGTTCATATGTTCCGAAGAAGCTCTGCACCTATTTGTGTAAATTCCCTTTGTCTTCCAGTTTGTACCTTTTCATATCTAAATGCAGAAAATTCGTACATAAATTTTAATGGTTTTTGAAACTTACTTTCCATCCCTTCTTCTATATATGCCCTTATAACACCGTGTTGTTCCTTCAGGTCTTAATGTTATACTTCTTCCGGCTTTTATCATCAAATGTATACATTTCCTTATTTACTATATCTGTATCTTCTCCAACACCTCTTAAGTATAAGCTTGATGATTCAAATACAGGAGTTCTAATTTCCATATATCCATGTTTTGCTAAAATACCAAAAACTGTCCTTTTTACATATTGCATTACATCCATTTCAAGACCATAAATGTCTTTTGTTCCTCTTGGCTTTTTGTATTTAATCATGCCTATCTCCTTTCTTTTAACTTACATATATCTCCGATGTCCAGGAAATATATATATTTCCATACCAAAATTATCATATATATATTTAATACTTTTTTCCATATCTATATCACTTCCACCTAAAAAGTCTGTTCTTCCGGTAACCTTCTTTAAAAACTGTATCACCTACAAATACCACATCAGTACCCATAATTTCTATACACATACTTCCTAAAGAATGTCCTGGTGTTAAATGAAATTTAAATATTATATCTTCATTAATCTTTATTTCATCTAAATGTTCAACCATTATATCTACATCACATTCAAGTTCTTTTAATCTAAATAATCTCATCATTGTATATCTTTTGTCATGGATATTTTCTCCATCTAATCTTGATATAACAATTGGTACATTTAATTTTTCTTTAGCATTATCAAGTCCTGCTATATGATCTGGATGATTATGTGTTAAAAATATATATTTAATTTCTATATTTTCTTTTTTTAAAAATTCATATATTTCTTCATCATTACTTCCTGGATCTATCATTATTCCAATTTTCTTTTTATTTTCACTATCTTTTTCTTTTCCACTTTCATTTCTATTTTTATTGTTTTCAAGATTATTTACTATTTCTTCAAAATAGCAAATATATGTATTTTCTTTTACTCCAAAACTTTTAGGTGTTACCAAATATTTATATATTCTACATATATATTCTTTTTGTTCTTCCCTATTTTCACCTTGTTCTTTTATTATAGTATTTTCATATACTTTTTTAATATCATGTATCATATATATACCTTCTTTTTATTTATTAATTATATTATTCTTTATCCTCTTTTTCTGCTTATTTCTAGAACATTTTCTACAGATTTTAAAGAATTCATAATCTTATTTAATTCTTCATGATCTTTTACAACAATCTTTACTTTTATAACTGCAAGTTTTGCCTTATTTACATTTGCTTCTACACCTAATAATGATGATTTTGATTTTTCTATTACTTGTATTATATTTTTTAATACATCATTTGTATTTACAGCCAAAACTTCTATCCCTACAGTATAATTTTCAGTTACATTATCATTCCAATATACATCTATTAATCTGTTATGTTCTTGCATAAGTTTTGTAACATTTAAACAATTTGTTCTATGGACAGATATTCCATTTCCTTGTGTAATATATCCGGATTATTTCATCTCCTGGAACTGGGTTACAACATTTTGCTGTTTTTATAAGTAAATTATCAAGTCCTTTAACATATAGTCCTTTTCCATTCCCCTTGTTTGAAACTTTCTTTTCTTCTTTTTCTCCATTTTTTTCAATGTCTTTTATTTTCTTTTCAAACTCTTCTTCCATATTTGCTTTTTTATACATTGAAAGAAGTCTTCCTATAATCTTATTAACACCAATTGTGCCAAATCCAATTGCTGCATATAGGTCTTCTAATTTTGAATATGCATATTTATCTCTAAGTTCATCTAAATATTCTGGTTGTAATATTTCAAAAGGCTTATATCCGAAGTTTTTTTATTTCTTTTTCTAATGTTTCTTTTCCTTTTTCAACATTTTCTTCTTTCTTTTCTTTTTTAAAATATCTTGTTATTCTTGCTTTTGCAGTAGGTGTTATAACAACTTTAAGCCAATCTTTACTTGGTCCTTTTGATCCTTCTGATGTTATTATTTGAACAATATCTCCGGTTTTTTAATCTTGTTGTTATAGGAACCATATTAGAATTTATTCTTGCACCTATAAGCTTATTACCTATTTCTTCATGTATCATATATGCAAAATCTATTGTTGTTGCACCTTTCGGAAGTACTTTTATTTCACCTTTTGGTGTAAATACATATACTTCATCTTCAAAAAATTCAGTTTTTAAAGCTTCCATAAATTGTTCTGGGTCTTTTGTTTGTTCTTGCCATTCAATTGTTTCTCTAATCCATGCAAGTTTATCATCTGTTACAGATACTACTGCTTTTTTTCCCTTATAGTTTGCTTCCTTATATGCCCAGTGTGCTGCAATACCAAATTCTGCAACTCTATGCATTTCTTCTGTTCTTATTTGAACTTCAAAAGGTGGTTCTTTTGGTAATATAAGAGTTGTATGTATTGATTGATACATGTTTGATTTTGGAACTGCTATATAATCTTTAAATCTTCCCATCATTGGTGTAAACTTTTCATGTAAAAGTCCTAAAATCCTATAACATGTTGCAACATCATTTACTATTATTCTAAGTGCAAATATATCATATATTTGATCTATTGTTACATTATCTCTTTTAAGCTTTTTATATATACTATATATATGTTTTGTTCTTCCTGTTATATCACATTTTATTCTTTCTTTTTTTAAATAAACTAATAATTGCTTTTTAATATTATTTAAATATTCTTCCCTATGTTCTTTTCTCTTATTTAGATCCATTACAATCTTGTTATATTCATCTGGAAGTAAGTACTTGAATCCTAAATCTTCAAGTTCACTTTTTAATGTGTATATTCCGAAGTCTGTTTGCAAGTGGTGCATATATATCTAGAGTTTCTTTTGATTTTTCTATTTGTTTTTCTCTTCTCATAAACTCCATTGTTCTCATATTATGGATTCTATCTGCTATTTTTACAAGTATAACCCTAATATCTCTCCCCATTGCAAGAAACATTTTCCTATAGTTTTCTATTTGTGCTTCTTCTTTTGTTGTATATTTAAGTTTACCTAATTTTGTAACCCCATCAACTATTATTGCTACTTCTTCACCAAATTCTGATTTAATATCTTCATATGTAACTTCTGTATCTTCAATTACATCATGAAGAAGTGCTGCACATATTGTATTATCATCTAAGCTTAAAGCTGCTAATATATATGCAACATTAAGTGGATGTATTATATATTTTTCTCCTGATAATCTTTTTTGATTTTCATGTGCTTTTTCTGCAAAATCATATGCTCTTCTTATCTTTCTTAAATCAGATTTTCTATTCATTTTCTTTTGAAGATCTAACAATTCTTTTACATCATATATCGTCTTATAATTTGCCATATTCCCTCCTTTCAATTTTTAAATTTTTTCTATATCTACTATTTCAAGATTTATACTTCTTTTTCCGATTAAATTCATTTATCTTAGGCTTTGCTACAATATATATATTGTCACCTATTTTAATATTTTTTCCTTTTTCTTTATCAAAACATATTCCTACTAAAGATATTTCTTTTCTTACTGAATCTTTTTCTACTTCTTGTGATAACATATATCTATCTACTTTTTCATATTCTTTCTTATCAATAACTTTTACATTTTTAAACATAAATGCTGGATATGGATTTTTTTCTCCAAATGGTTCTAATTTTAAAAGTATCTCTATAATCTCTAAACTTATTTGTTTAAAATTCATTACCATATCATATTCTACAATTTCTTGTGCTTCTTCCAATATTTCAGATTCAATCATCTCTTTTAATTTAGCTATATTTTCTTTTGAAACACTTATTCCTACTGCATTTTTATGTCCTCCAAATGCAATACACATATCCTTATACTTATCAACAATATTAAACAAATCATGATACTTACTTCTTCCAGAACCTTTGTATATTCCGTTCTTCTGTCTCTGATAATACTATTGCCGGTCTTGAATATTTTTCTACTAATTTTGCTGCAACAATTCCAACTATACCCTCATTATACTTTCCATATACAACTATAGGGGTATTTAGATTTTCATTACCTTTTTCTAAATTTTCATCATCTATCTTGCTTGTTATTTCACCAATATAGTCTATAACCAGTTGTTTACGTTTTTCATTTAATTTTTCTAATTCTTTTAAAAGCTCTTCTGAATTTTCTGGTATTTTTTCTGTTAATAATTCTATTCCTGTTTCTTGTCCGAAGTCTTCCGAGATGCATTTAACATTGGTACTATTTTAAATGCAATATCTTGTGCATTATCCACATTATACTTGTTTAAAAGTGTATAAATACCTGCTTTTAACTCATTATTATCACTTAATTTATTTTTTAATAATTCTATACCATGTGAAACAATAATCCTATTTTCATCTACTATTGGCATTACATCTGCTATTGTACCAATTGCTGCAAATACCATATATTTCATATAATCTTCTTCAGAAAGTCCGAAGTTCTGTTGCTATTGCTTCTACTAATTTAAATGCAACAAAACAGCCTGCAATATCTTTAAATCCATCTATCTCAATATCTTTTCTTTTTAAATCTATAACTGCCACTGCCTCTGGAAGTTCTTCTTGCATTTCATGATGGTCTGTTATTATCATATCTAGTCCAATACTTTTTGCAAATTTTGCCTCTTCTACTGCAGTTATTCCAGTATCCACAGTTATAACAAGACTATATCCAATATTTTTAAACTCTTCTAAAATATTCTTCTTTACACCATATCCTTCTTTAATCCTATTTGGAATATAGTATGAAACTTCTATATCTTGTTCTTCTAAAAAGCTTTTTAAAATTGTTGTTGCTGTTATTCCGTCTGCATCATAGTCTCCGGTATACTAATACCTTTTCTCTATTATCTAAAGCATCTAATATTCTATCTACAGCTTTTCCCATATCTGGTAATTCAAAAGGATTTCTTAAATTTGTAGTATCAGGATGTAATATTTCTTGTATATCAAAGTCTTGTTCATTTTTTTCAAAATATTCGTTAAACCTATTTAATGCTATTGCAGATAATATTAAGCTTTCTCCGGATTCTAATGCTATCTTACTTGCTTTTTCTTTATCTACCTTTCTTGCCTTCCAAATTTTTTTCAATATTACTCTCCTTCTTTAAGCCGTTTCAATATATTATACACTTAATTTCTTACTTTTTCTATTCTTATGCCTAAAACTCCATACTCTTTTTGTTTTTCTTTTGTATAGAATTTTTCAAGTTCTTCTAATAGTTCTGATTTTTTCATAGACTTATCTGCCAGTCTATCAATTGTAAAATCATTAAATAGACCATCAAAATTTTCATATCTAAGAAGTCCTATAACTTTTACTTTAAAACTTTCATTTAATTCTGGCTCTTTTTTAAATATAATAATATCTCCAATATTAATCTTTTGTCTTTTTTCATCATAAAGTCTAATTTCAATATCTTTAGTACCACTTAAAATATATTCATAATATCTTGGTTGTAATTTTAATTCATGTTCCATATTTACCTCACTAATTAACATATATTATATATTTTACCATATTTTTATACTTATTTTAATTTTTTTTGAATATTTTTTAACTTTTTAAAATTATTTCATTGACAAATCAGTCATCAAATACTATAATTTAATTATTGATTGTCGGGTCAGTAGCTCAGCTGGATAGAGCACAGGCCTTCTAAGCCTGGGGTCAGGGGTTCGAATCCCTTCTGGCTCACCAACAATTAAAAAAGAAAAGCCTTATTCCTAAGGTTTTTTCTTTTACTCAAACATTTTATACATAACTAAAAGGAACTACTTTTGAATTAATCAAAAATAGTTCCTTATTTTAGTATTTACTGATTTTTTAACTTTTCTAAAATATAGTACATAGCTACACTTGCCGCTGTTGAAACATTAATTGAATTACACATTCCATATATAGGTAAATGTATAGAATAATCTGCTATATCAATAATTTCTTTAGAAACTCCATCATATTCTCTACCCAATACTAAACAAACACCTTTTTCTTTATTTGGTATATATTTAGTATAATCTATACTTTTATCTGTTATTTCTAAAGCTACTATTTCTACACCTTCTTCTTTTAATTTCTTTACTATATCTAAAGTGTTTTCTACATACTCATATGGTACCCATTTTTCTGCACCTATAGATGTTTTTTTAATCTTATCATTTGGTGGCATGCATGTTGTTCCACATAAATATACCTTTTTAGCTAAAATAGCATCTGCCAATCTAAATACTGTCCCTATATTATAATGTACTTTAAAATTATCTAAAACAATATATATATTATTCCTTTCGATATTTTTAAACTCCTCTTTCTTAATTTTTGTATTTCTCAATTCTTCTCTTGTTAATTGATGTTCCATTATTAAGGCCTCCAATCATCTTCATATGAATAATCGATGTCAGTAGAACATCTATTTTTTATATGTTCTATTCTCCCTTGACAGTTCCTAATAGTTTTTAAAGCATATTCTTTGTCATAATCTTCTATATACCGCTCATATTTGTCAATATGCTCCCTAATTGCATCTCTTTGACTTTCAATTCGCTCCATAGCTTCTGCTCTACTAATTCCCATAGTAATCAGCTCCTTTTTCATTAAAATTAGTTTATTCTAATGTTTAACAATAAACTTTAAAACTATTATATATATATATATATATGCTTATTGTCAAGTTTTTCTTATTATATTTTAAAATTTAATATAATTCACTATCTTTCTTCTCTTCCTTCACTTTTATCTTTTTTATTATATATTTGACTATATCTATCATTTATTCCTGTTTCCTCGTTTATATTCCTAACACTGCCTTCTCTTATCTTTCCTGCAATAAATTTCATTCCTTCTTCTCTATTCTTAAATATTATTGCTTTCATTCCAATTCTTTGACTATATTTGTCACATAAAATTGTATTATTTTCTAAGATGTTTGTTACATCTCTAACCTCTTCTACTTTCCTTACTTGATTATTATCAGATATATCAACTTCTGTATCAGAAATCCATTCATCTGAAAATTCAAAAACAGGCTCATTAGTCGTTTTATCAATAGTAAAATTACATACTGGTTCAAACTTTTCTGGACTTATATGATAAATATAATTTGGTTCTTTTAACATAGCATGATTCTTTCCTTCTGAATCTTTTATTATTTCAATATTATTATTTCCATATATATATTCAGAATCTCCTAGTTTAACAAGTTCACCATCCTTCCATGCAATATATGGATTTTTTCCATCTATTGGTGTAGAAGAAGCAAATACTGCATCAACTCTTTCAGTCTCATACATATTAAGTGAATCTATCGATTTTCTTAATACTCCTCCTTCTAACTCTTTTGGTGAAATACTTGTTATATGTGTTAGATCAATATTATTATCAATAAATATTTTTTTAATTTCTTTGCCATATTCTGTTTTTAATTCAAATATTTCCTTTGCTTCATCACTTAATTCAATATCTTCATTATCTCTACCATGATTTTGATATCTTTTCTTTAAAAAACTTATTGCATTATCTATATCTTTTTTATCAAAATCTTGTAGTTTTCTTGAATATTCTTCACCTATTAATCTTATTTTATCCCTATATGTATAATTTTTACTTTTTTCTTTCCAATTATCTAATAATAATTTTGTTTCTGGATGTTCAACAATCACTTTACTATATGCATGACTTTTAATTATATCTTCAATTATTTCTTCTGGAGTCTTTGTTGTACTTTTCATATATAATGTATCTAGCTTTTCATTAACTATATCTTCTATATTTCCAAACGCTTTTTCCGGTGTATCATATGTAGTATGATATTTTTCATAATTTTCTTTTGAAACATTTGTAAGCATAGGTAATTGATTTCTTTTGAATATTTTATTAAATATTTTCATAAATCTTTCTTTTATTCTTAACATCCATATCCTCCATCTCAATATCTATTACTTTAATTCTATCATACACACATAATTTATTACATGTCTTTTATAACTTTTTCCACTATCCTTATATCTCTACCTACTACAAACTTTGTCCTATATACATTATCATATTTAGAACCTTTTAAGTTTTCTATACATGCTTTCATCTTTTCTAAAGCTTCTTTTTTGTCTAACCATAAGTATTCTAGACCTTCTTCTTTTTCTTGTTCTGTTAAATTATTACTTTCTAATTTTTCTTTAACTTTTGCTATATATACTTTTGAAATTTGTTTAAAATTATCATTAATATGGTCTTCTTCTATATCAAAAAGATATTCTACATTTTCTATCATGCATCCTATTTCTTCAATACATTCTCTTTTAAATGCTTCTTTAAAATCTTCTCCTTTATCTACACCACCACCTGGAAGCTTATATTCATTCTTATTTTTCTTGTATATTACTGCAATTTTACCATCTTTTCCTTCAACTATACCTCTTGCTCCATATCTTATAGTCATATTATTATTATTTTCAGAATAGAATTCTTTTTCTTTACCTTCTAAAACTTCTAATCCCAAATCTCTTTCTGTTATAATTTCATTTTTCATAATTTCCTCCTTCTAAATTTTATTCTTTTTCTAATATTGGGTCTATTCTTTTAAAAATTTCATTAACTTCTCTTTCTATTCTTGCTGTATCTTTTTTAAGTGCATCTACAGCTCTTCCTATTTCTTTTATTTCTTCAAGTTCTTCTTTAGTCATATCAAATTCCTTTTACTTATTATTTTCTTTTATACTTTTTAAGTATTTTTCTCTTTTTTCTTTAATCTTTTCTATATCTCTTTCTATATTATACTTAAGTTCATCCATTTCTTTTATAAACTTATCAACCATTCTTTCTGTTTTTTTTACATCTTCTCTTGTTACCATATTCCCTCCATATTATCAAATATCTTATATTTAGAATTTAAGTCTCTTATCTCTTTATCTAAATCTTCCATTTGTTTATCAACTATTTTCTTTATATGCCTTTGCTCTTTTCTTTTCAACTTAACTTGATGTAATCTTCTATTTAAAACAATTAAATCTTCTTTTATTATCTCATATCTTTCTTTATCTTCTTTAATCATATCTTTTCTCCTTGCTATAATTTTATTTCAAACATTATAGCATATATGTCAAGATACTCTTATAATTATATTATATATCAAAAATCACTCTATTATAATATTTAGAGTGATTTTATTATTTTTTTTATACATTAATTTAATTTATATTAAACTAAATTATCCAGTGCTTCTACTCTTTCTTCTATAGTTGGATGTGAATCAAAAAGTCCTGCTCTTTTTTTCTTTCTGTTTTCTAAATCTGTTTCTTCTATAAACAAAGATGAAACAATCTTTGATGATTCTTCCATAGGTACATTATCTCCTGATATTTTAAGAAGTGCACTTTTTAATCCATTTGGATTTCTAGTAATTTGAACTGCCCCAGCATCTGCCATAAACTCTCTTTTTCTAGAAATTGACATTTGAATTATTGTTCCAATAATTGGTAATAATATGTAATATGCTAAAAGTACTAACATATATATTAGTCCTGCATTATTACTTTCATCATCTCTATCTCTTCTAGATCCAAATCTTAATACCATTTCTAATAATAAGCTTATAATACCTATCATTCCTACTACTACTGCAGAAAGCCTAATATCATAATTTACTATATGTGAAAGCTCATGTGCCATTACACCTTCTATTTCAGTCCTATTTAATTTTTCTATTATACCTGTTGTAAGACATATTACACCATTTTTAGGTGAAAGCCCTGTAGCAAAAGCATTCATCTGCTCACTTTGCATTATGTATAAGTCTGGTACTTTTTCTATTTCCACACCTTTGCAAAGATTTTCCAGTATATCCATCATCTCTTTTTCTTTTGGATTACTTGGATCTGCTTTTCTTGCACCTACAGATGCTATTACTGTTATATGTGACATTGAATATGTGATATATGTCATAACAATACTTACAATTAAAGATACAACAGTAAATGTTGTACCCATTTCATAATAATTTGATATTCCATATAGGATTAAAAATCCTACTATTCCAAATAATATAACAATAATCATTGAATTTCTTCTATTTTTCTTTATTTGTTCATAGTCTAAATATCTTTGCATATATTAAAACTCAACTTTCACTGCTTTTCTTTCTTCTTCTGATTCTACTTTTAAGAATTCTTTTCTTATAAAATTAAACATTCCTGCAATTATATTTGATGGGAATATTTCTATCTTAACATTATATGTTCCTACAACTCTATTATAATATTCTCTTTGATATGCTATTTTATCTTCTGTATTTGTAAGTTCTGTCATTAAAGAACCCATTGTCTTATCTGCTTTTAATTCTGGATATGCTTCTACTTGAACCTTAAATGTACTCATTGCTTTATCAAATTGTTTAGTTGCTTCTATTTTTTGTTCTGGTGTTGTTGCTTCCATATATCCTGAACGAGCTTTTGCTATATTTGAAAAAACTTCTGATTCATGGCTCATATATTTTTTAGCTACTTCTACTAAATTTGGTATTAAATCATATCTTCTTTTTAATACAACATCTAAATCAGCAAATGCTGTATCTGCTTTAACAGACATAACTTTTAATCCGTTATATACTCCTATAACATAGAATACAAGTAATACCACTACTGCTATAATAATTAAAAATGCTGTCATATTTTTTCTCCTTTTTATTGTCTACTTTATATTATATCTTTAGTACCCTTCCGAACTTAATCTATTTTTCATTTTCCTTCTTACTAACCTACTTCAAATATTTTTCTTATGTATCCAATAACTTTTGTATTTTATTTATAATATACTCTTTATCAAATATAATTATATACTTAAATACTACTATTTTAAAAATGTTTTTGCAATGCTTTTTCATAATTTTTTTAATATTTAATATAATATTTTTTAATTGTCTTACATTTCTTTGATATATTCTAATATATATTCATTTATCTTAGCAGGATTTCCTTTTCCTCTAGTTTCTTTCATACATTGTCCTACTAAAAATCCGAAGTGCTCTATCTTTTCCATTCTTATAATCTTCTACTGATTTCATATTATTTTCTAATACTTTTTTAACAATATCTTTTATAACATTATCATCACTTATTTGCTCAAGACCTTTTTCTGTTATAATTTCTTTTGCTGTTTTAGCTGTTTTAAGCATTTCAATTATAACTATTTTTGCTGTTTTAGAATTTAAAACATTTTCTTTTAAAAGTGCTATAAACTGTGAATATCTTTCTTCATCAATATTTAGATCTTTTGGTGATATCACTTCATCATTTACATATGATGCTATTTCAGTCATCATATAGTTTGATATTAATTTTGGTTCTTCTATCTTTTCTAATGTTTTTTCAAAAAGCTCTATATATCTATTATCTGAAAGTATAAATAATATTTGTTTATCAGAAAGTTTAAGTTCTTCTACATATCTTTTCTTTTTATCTGATAATAATTCTGGTAATGTTTTTTCTATATTATTAATTAATTCTTCTGAAACATTAATAATAGATAAATCAGATTCTGGAAAATACCTATAATCTTGTGCATTTTCCTTTGTTCTCATAAGATAAGTTTTTCCTTCTACATCATCCCATCTTAGTGTTGATTGTATAATTGGTGTTCCTTTTTCTGCCATTTCTATTTGTCTTGATACTTCATATTCTAAAGCTCTTTCTATAGACTTAAATGAGTTCATGTTTTTTATTTCTGCTCTTTGTCCTAACTTATCAGTATTACTTACAGATATATTAACATCTGCTCTAAAACCACCTTCTTCCATCTTACATTCTGCTATTTCTAAATATATAAGTAGTTTTCTAAGTGTTTCTAGATATATAAGTGCTTCTTTTATACTATGAATATCTGGTTTTGATACTATTTCTACAAGAGGAATTCCTCCACGGTTGAAGTCTATAAGTGTTCCTCTTCCAAAATTATCATAATTTAATTTTGCAGTATCTTCTTCCATATGTATTCTTTCAATTCTTATTTCTCTTGTTTTTCCATCTTCCACTTCTATTTCAAGCACACCATTTTCTGCTATTGGTTTATCTGCTTGTGATATTTGATATCCTTTTGATAAGTCTGGATAAAAATAATTTTTTCTATCAAACTTTGTTTCTCTTGCTATAGTTGATTTTGTAGCTAGTCCAAGTTTTATTGCTTTTTTTAATACTTCTTTATTAAAATATGGAAGTGCACCTGGAAGTCCCATACATGTTGGACATATATTAGTATTAGGTTCTTCTTTTATATTGTTTTCACATTTACAATATGCTTTTGTTTTTGTATTAAGCTCTGCATGAACTTCTATACCTATTGTTATCTTATAATCTTTTTCCATATATTATTTCCTTTTATTTTCTAATCTATTCTTTTGGTAATTCCCATGATATATAATCACAACCATTTTTAGGATTATTTTCACATATATAGTATGGTTTTCTTTTTCCTTTTCTTTTTTCAATTCTACCACCACATTTAGGACATACTGCTTTTGTATAATTTACTATTCTCATTGTATTTTTACATTCTGGATATCCGTGAACATGCTAAAAATCTTCCAAATCTTCCTATTTTGTATACCATTTTTCTACCACATTTATCACAATCTATATCACTTTCTTCATCTTTTATTTCGATTTTTTCCTCTAAATCTGTTGCTTTTCCTAAATTTTCTTCAAATGTCTTATAGAAATTAGTTATGATATTTTTCCATTTTTCTTTTCCTTCTTCTACTATATCAAATTCTTCTTCTATATTTGCTGTAAATTTAACATTAAATATATTTTCAAAATATTTAAGTAGTAAGTCTGTTACTATTTCTCCAAGTTCTGTTGGAACTATAGCTTTCTTTTCTTTTTTTACATATCTTCTTTCTATTATTGTATTTATAGTTGGTGAATATGTACTTGGTCTTCCTATTCCATTTGCTTCTAGTACTTTAACAAGACTTGCTTCTGTATATCTTGCTGGTGGTTCTGTAAATGATTGTTTCTTATTTTGTTTCTTTTCTTTGAAAATATCTTTTTCATATATATCTGGAAGTTCTGCTAATTCTTGAATTTCTTCTATTCCATTTTTATTTTTAGAATTAATTCCTTCATTTTCTTCTTCTTTTTCTGCTTTAGAATATTTATCTAAATCATATATTTTTAGAAATCCTAAAAATTTAATTTTTGAACCATTTGTCCTAAATTCATAATTATTGTTATCAAACTTTACAGTCATTGTATCATATACTGCTGGTTTCATCTGACTTGCAAGTGTTCTTTTATATATCATTGAATATAGTGCATATTGTTCTTTAGTTAAATATTCTTTTATACTTTCTGGTGTTATATCTGGATATGATGGTCTTATACCTTCATGTCCATCTTGTGCATTTTTTGCTGTTTTAAAATATCTTTCTTCATAATATTCTTCACCAAATTTTGTTATAATCTCTTTTTTTATAATCTTTCTTGCTTCTTCTGAAATTCTAGTTGAGTCTGTTCTCATATATGTTATAAGTCCGGTATTACCTTTTCCTGGTATTTTAACCCCTTCATATAATCCTTGAGCTATTTGCATTGTTTTTTTAATATTATAGTTTAAGCTTCTTGCTGCTGCTTGTTGTAATGTACTTGTTGTAAATACTGGTGTTGGATTTTTCTTTCTTTCAGACCTTATAACATCTTTAACAATATATTCTTTATTTAATTTTTCTAATATCTCATTTAATTGTTTTTCATTAGAAATTTTAATCTTTTTCCTATCTTTACCAAAAAATTGTGCTGTTACTTTTTGTTTATCTTTTTCAAGTATTACTTCAAGTGTCCAATATTCTTCAGGCACAAAATTTCTTATTTCTCTTTCTTTTTCAACTATAAGTCTTAAAGCAACTGTTTGTACCCTTCCTGCAGAAAGTCCACTTTTAACCTTTTTCCAAAGTATTGGACTTATCTTATATCCAACTATTCTATCTAAAACTCTTCTTGCTTGTTGTGCATCAACAGTATTTAAATTAATCTTTCTTGGCTTTTCCATAGATTTTTTTACTGTTTCTTTTGTTATTTCATTAAAAGTAACTCTACATTCCTTATTTTCATCAATTCCGAAGTAGTTTAGATAAATGCCATGCTATAGCTTCTCCTTCTCTATCAGGGTCTGTCGCAAGATATATTTCATCTACTTTTGTACTTTCTCTTTTTAATTCTTTAATTAAATCCCCTTTTCCTCTTACATTAATATATTCTGGTTCAAAATCATTTTCAATATCTATCCCAAGTCTTGATTTTGGTAAGTCTCTTAAGTGACCTTTTGATGCTATAACTTTTACGTTTGTTCCTAAGAACTTCTTTATTGTTGTTGCTTTTGCTGGTGACTCAACTATAATCAGTTTTTTCATAATTACCTTTCTATTTTTTAACTTTTTTATTTTTATTTACTAATTCTACTATAATATCATATATTTTTTGTAATGTATTTTGTACATTTTTTCCATTATTTTCCATGTATTTTTGAATATTTTTTTTCATTATATCCAATTTTCCGCCCTTTTATTATTTTCATTATTTCATCATATAATTTCTTTCCTGTAACATCATCATTTCGTATAACAATTCCCATATCATTTTTTTTAAATACTTCTGTATTTGCTTCTTGATTATTTTGATTTCTAATTGGAAGTGGTATAAAAATTGCAGGTATTTGTACTTTTAAAAGTTCTGTAACTGTCATTGCTCCACTTCTACATATTGACATATCACATATATTTAAAATTTCTTCCATATTAAAAATATATGGCATTATTTTTAATCCTTTAATATTTCCCCCATTTATATTTTTATCTGTTATAATTCCATCATAATGTTTTTTTCCAGTTGAAAATATTAATTGAAAATCACTACCAAGCTCTTTTCCTTTTGTAATTGCTATAAGTTCTAAAATACTCTCATTTAACTTTTGTGCTCCTTGACTACCACCTGTAACTATTATTGTTGGTATATTTTCATCAAGTCCTAAATTATTTAATATTTCTTTTTTTCTTTCTATTGTTATATCTACTTTTCTTATACTTGTAGGATTACCAACAAACATTGTATTTTCTTTATGTTTTAAATATTCTTTAGCATTATCAAAACCTAGTAAAATTTTATCTACTTTACCATCAAACATTTTAACTGCCATACCTGGATATCCGATTACTTTCATGTAATACTGTTGGAATTTTTTGTCCTATGCCTGCATACATTGTAGGTCCACAAATATATCCCCCTGTACCTATTATAATATCTGGCTTAAACTCTTTTATTATTTTATTCATAGTAAATATACTAAAAAATGTTTTAACACAACGTACTAAATTATTTATTGACACTTCTCTTAAAAGTCCATATGCTTTAATTTTTTTCAAATTATATCCTGCTTTTGGTACAAGTTCATTTTCTAATCCATAATCTGTACCTATAAACAGGATCTGTGATGTTTCATCTTCTTCTTTTATCTTATTTGCTATTGCTATTGCCGGATTTATATGTCCGTGCTGTTCCTGCTGCTGATATTATAGCTCTCATGTTTACCCCTTAAATTTAATAAAATAAGTATATCATTATCTGCATAATTAATAATCTTTTCTTATACATTTAATAATATACCATATTTAAAATATTTTTGTTATTATTTATATCATTTTTTAAATTTTTAATGATTTTTTTACCTTCATTTTTCTATTTATCTTTATTTTTATCTTTATTTTTATCTTTATTTTTTAATATCTTATCTTTCAAACCTATTTTCTTTTTCAACCTTATTTGCTACTCTTGATATACTTACAAGTAGCCCAATTGCTATAAATATTGTTATAATTGATGATCCACCATAACTAAAAAATGGAAGTGATATTCCGAGTTACTGGTATTGTATTTGAAACAACTGCCAAATTCCCAATTACTTGTAATCCTATTAATGATGATACACCTATTGCTATAAGTCTACCAAAAAGGTCTGGTGCTTTTGCAGATATTTGAAGTCCTCTTGCAATTAAAAATATGAATAATGAAATTATAACAATTACACCTATAAATCCCCATTCTTCTGCAAATATTGCGAAAATAAAATCATTTTGTGGTTCTGGTATATAATTTTGTTTTTGTCTACTATTTCCGAAGTCCTACTCCAAATATTCCGTCCGTGATGCAAGTGCCAAAAGTCCTTGTGATGTTTGCCATCCTGTTGTTTTAAAATATTTAAAAGGATCTCTCCATACTTCTATTCTTGCCTGTCTAAATCCGTCCGTGATGCTTTTTTAAAAATTGATTGTATTACAAAATATGAACCGATAAGTCCTGAAATCATAAGTGTTATAAATGCTTTAAAATTTATTCCTGCTATAAACATTTGTGTTAAAAGTGTTGTAATTACAAGAATTGCTGCACTTAAGTGATTTTGCATAAAAAATATTATTCCTGCAACAAATCCTCCAATTGCAAGTGGTACAAGTACTGACCAAATTGGATCTTTAAGCTTATTTCTTCTTTCAAGTTCTGCAAAAAAACCTGCAAATATTACTATCATACCAACTTTAACAAATTCTGAAGGTTGTAGTGTAATCCTACCTATTTGTATCCATCTTACTGCACCTTTTGCATCTCTACCTAAAAATTTTACAGATATTGTTGCAAGTACAAGTAATATAAAAACAAGTCCCAAAAATTTTGTATTTTTATATATCCTATAATCAATAATTGATACAAAAAATGCACATATTATACCTATTATTGAATATACTAATTGCCTTTGAAAATATGAATAACTATTTCCGAGACTCTGCAAGTGAAGTTGGAGCACTTGCAGATAATAATGTTATTATACCTATTACATATATGACTGCTATTAGTATTATCAATATATAATCTGGTCTACTCCCTATAAATATTCCTCTTTTTTCTTTTCTTTCCATATTTCTCACTTTACTTTTATTTATATATTAAGCACAAATTTTGTTATTAAACACATTAATATTGTAATTAATGTAAATATTCTAACAACTTTAACTTCTTTCCATCCTGATTGTTCAAAATGATGGTGAAGTGGTGCCATTTTAAATAATCTTTTTTTTGTCTTCTTATAATACATTACTTGTAGTATAACAGATACTGTTTCTACAACTGGTATTATTGCAATAAGTGGTAATACAAATTCAAGTCCTGTAGCTATTGCAGATAATGCAATTACTGCTCCTAAAAAGAAAGATCCTGTATCTCCCATAAAAACTTTTGCTTTATACCAATTAAATAGTAAAAATATTATATATGCTCCAATTACAATAATATCAAATATTGCAACTGCTATATTTCCATATTTAATTGCATATCCCATTAAAAATGTTAAAATAACTATCCCTACACTTGATGAAAGTCCATCTACTCCATCTGTTAAATTTACTGCATTTGTTGTTGCCATTAATACAAAGATATCTATTATAATCTTTAAAATTCCTGCTATTGATATACTTTCTAAAAAATATACATATATAGAACTTTTCATTTTTAGTCCAAATACTAAAACAGACATTGTTACTATACCTACTAATGTAAGCATTAACATTTTCTTTTTAGGTGAAAGTCCGATCTGTATTTTTTTTATGTACTTTTAAAGAATCATCTAAAAATCCTATAAGTCCAAAAAGTACTGAACATATTATAAGTGTTAAAAAAATTCCTTTTTGCTCTACTGGTATTCCAAATGGAAATATATAATATGATATTCCGAAGTATTGTTGTTGTAAGTATACACATTATTCCGACCGTGATGTAGGTGTTCCTTGTTTTACTAAATGAGACTGTGGTCCATCATGTCTTTCTGATTGTTCTATTTTCTTTTTCTTAAGTTTTTCTACAGTATATATCCCTATAACAAGTGTAAGTGCCATAGACACAAATAATGTTAATATCATAATTTTCTTCCTTCTCTACTTTTTAGAATTTTCTCTATTTTTAAAGAAATCTAATACCACTTGTTTTTCATCAAATGGAATTATATTATCTGAAACTTTCATAAACTTATTATATCCGAAGTCCTAGTAATAATATATAATCTCTTTTTTCTGCTTTACTTAATATTAATTCTATTGTTTGTTTTCTATCTAATTTTGGATCTATATATCCTTTTGCTTCTGTACTTCTAACACCATCTAAGATTGTATTTGACATTTTTCTTTCATCATCTTTTCCGTGGATTTCCTGTTGTAATATTTATAATCTCTGCATGTTTTCCTAAAATTTTTCCAAGGTTAAATAATTTTTCTTCACTATCTCCTTCATTTGCACCAACAACAACAGATATTCTTCCTGTTATATATTTTCTAAGTTCTTTTAATAACATTTCTATTCTATTATTATCTCTTTCACCATCTATCATAATTGGTATTTCTTCAGGATTTGGGATTATTTCTCTTTTTCCTGGAATTACTACAGACTCAAGTCCATTTTTTATTGTTTCTGCATTTATTCCCATCATACTTGCAAGTGCTATTGCTGCAAGTGAATTATATACAGATGTTTGACCTATAAGTGACATTCTTATTTTTACAAAATTCTTGTTTATCATTATTGAAATTTCTGTATAATTACTTCTTATTTGAAAACTACTTGGGATTATATCACACTTATTTGTTATTCCATATGTTATATATTGTTTTGCATTATTTTTTACATACTCTCTTGCCAAACAATCTTCATTTACCACAACTTTTTTAGCATTTCTTACAATCTCCAATGTATTTTCTAAACATTTCATTGTATTTCCATATTTTTCTTTATTTATTTCTTCTTTAATTATATTTGTATATACAACATAATCAAAACATATATTAGAAAATAATCCTTCTTTTATACTACTTACTGGTGTTTCCATTACTACATACATAACACTTTCATTTGCCATTACTCTTAATATTTTAAAGAAATCTAATATTCTAGGCATGTTTCCTTGATTTTGCATTACAATCTTATTTTCTATCATCGTATACATTGTTGTTATAAGACCTGTCCTTATCCCTGCTTTTTCTAATATTTCACGTATTATAAATGCTGTAGTTGTTTTACCTCTTGTTCCAACAATTCCAATTAGCTTCAATTCTTTTTCAGGATTTGCATAAAATTCTATTGCAATCCTTATTTTAGCATTTTCTATATTATCTGTATATATTATTATTATATCTTTGCAAACCTCTAATATTTCTTTTTCTAGATCTTCAAGTCCTGTTTCTAATATAATTATCTTTACTTCTTTTTCTTTGATTTCTTCTACTAAACTTTTAACATCATCTTTTTTTAAATCTTTTATTTCTTCTTTATCTAAAAATAATAATGAATTTTTAGCTATTTTTCTTCTATCTTCTTCTATTCTAAATATTTGTAAATCTGATTGTCTTTCTATTTCATTTCTATCAATATTAATTTTTTTAATATCTATTTTACTTATTATTTCACTTAATTTCATCTTTTGCTCCTTTTATACATAGCTTTTGCTATATATATTATTTATTTTTCTAATAATACTATTATAAATACCTAAAATAAGTTCATCAAAAACTTAAATATTTTATCAAATACTGTTTCTTCTTTATCTCTTATAATCGAAACATTCTCTGTCTCTATATAATCTTTTTCATTTGTCTGCACTTTTATAATCCTTGTAGGTTCGATTTTTTGCATTCCCAACCTATATTTTGCATCTTGTTCAATCTTTACTAAACTTGCTTGATTTTGTAAGTTTAATGCAAGCTGTTCATTTTCTTTTCTTTGTTCTTCTATTTGTGATTTTAAATTATTTACACTTGTAAAAAGCTCATCAGATTCTGCAGATTTAAATATTATATATAATGGCATAGATATAAGTAATATACCAAATATTAGAAAAAGAAAAAACTTTGTCCTAACATCTCTTTGTTTTACTTTTTTTATTTTTATATATTCTTCATATGCTCTACTTCTTTCTTGTAATCTAATATTCTTTTTATCTGTTCCTTTTTCTTTTTTATCTTTTTTTTCCTTAAAATTATCTATACTTATTGTATCATTTAATCTTTTATCTTTATTTAAAAATATACTAAATATATTAAAAAATCTAATTTTCTTCTTATTCGTTTCCATATATATTTTAGTAATATCAAAATTATTTTCCATATTTTTCTACTCTTTCAAATACTCTTAATTTAGCACTTTTTGCTCTTGTATTTTCCTCCAATTCCTTATTGCTAGGAAGTATTGCTTTTTTACTTACATTTCTTCCAAAACTCTTGTACCCACATACACATACAGGTAAATCACTTGGACATGAACATCTTCCTTCTTTTTCTTTAAATACTTTCTTTACTGCTTTATCTTCTAAAGAATGGAATGTTATAATAGCTATTCTTCCTTTATCAGAAAGACAATCTATCATATTACTTATTGCTTTTTCTAAATTAACAATTTCTTTGTTTACTTCTATTCTTAATGCTTGAAATACTTGTTTTGATTTATGTCCTTTTTTAGAATAAGGTTTTACCTTGTCTATAATCCTATTTAAATCAAATGTTGTACAAATATCATTTCTTTTTCTTTCTTCTATTATTTCATTTGCAATCTTAGTTGCAAACTTTTCTTCTCCATATTCTTTAAATATTCTAATTAATTCTTCTTTACTGTATTTGTTTACAACATCTTTAGCTGTAATTCCGAGAAGTATTATCCATTCTCATATCAAGCATCCCATCATGCATATATGAAAAACCTCTTTCTCCATTATCTATCTGATATGATGATACTCCGAAGATCAAGTAATATTCCGGTTAACTTTACCTATTCCTAAAAGTTCTAAAACTTCTGGTATATTTTCATGATTTTCTTGTACTAGTATAACCCTATTATTATTTTCATATTCTTTTAATGTTTCTTTTGTCTTATAAATTGCCTCAATATCTCTGTCTATACATATAATTGTTCCACCATTTAGTCTTTTTAATATTTCTTTACTATGTCCACCGACCACCTGCTGTACCATCTACATATATACCATTTTCTATAATATTAAGATTTTCTATTACTTCTTTTAATAATACCGAAGTATGTTTAAACTCCATCTATTTTCTCCAAACATTTAGCATATATTTCTTTAAGTTTTGATATATCTACAATAGAAAATATACTTGCCTCAATATAATCTACTACTTTTATTCTACTATAATTCATATTATATCCAATATATAATGCCATCTGCCTTATATATTCTCTTATTGTCCTTCCATTTCCTTCTCTAAATGGGTGAAGTACATTTAATTCGGCACTGTAATATGCAAGTTTTTCTGCTAATATATCTTTTGAAACTTTCTTTTCTATTAAATCTTTATCTTTTAAAATCTTTTCAAATATTTTAACTATTTCATCATTAATATACCTATAATCTGCAAATCTAAAAGAACCTTTTGCTATATTTTCTTTTCTAAATTCACCTGCAAAAAAATACACATCTCCAAAAAGTTTTTTATGAATATTAACAAAATGCTTTAAAGAAAAATCACCTGTTATTCTAGATATATGTAATTCTAAAAGTCTTACTGCAACTATTTTTTTCTCATATTCTTTTAAAAGCTTATTTTCCCTTATCCCGAATCTTATTTACTAAGACATTTGTACCCTTATACATATATATTGAATCTTCCATAAACTTTTCCTTACTATTATAGATATAATTTTCTAATTTATCATTATTATATCAATTAACAATACATAAAATAAAGAGCTAAGACATAAAAAATAGACAACTACTAAATTTAATTACTAATTGCCTATACCATATATTCCTTTTTAATACTATTTAATGTATCTTCTAGAGTATTTTTACCTTCTAAAATATTATTTAACATCTCTTTGTCTTTTATATCCAAAACTTGGTTTTCTATTTCCATTGTTTTAGATAAGTTTTCTAATATTATTTCATTTTCAAACATAACCCCCTCCTTCTCTACAATATTATTATACCACAAAAACAGAAAATAATAAACCCATAAAAAAGCTTAACATAATTCGCAAAAAAGTATTGCATAACTTTAAAATCCATGTTATAATTAAATTACAATAAATTTAAATGAGTCTTGGAATTTTTAGGCTCAAAATAAAAAAGAATAGGAGTTGATTCTTTATGAAAAGAATGTTAAGTTTACGGAAAGCAGTTGTAATTTTTATTTTTATGTTGAGTGTTTTAGGCTTTTCCAAAGCCAAAGTTACAATAAATGGTAACATAAATGTTAGAATTGGTAATAATTCAAAGAATAGTAATTATGGTAACCAAAAAAAATCATCAATCGGTAATCTTGATGATTCAGGATACCTTTATAGACCGTTTGTTATCAATAACAAAATGTATACGTTAGTAAAAGATAATTATAAGAATAAATATATTATTCAAACAGTTTTTTGGAATAATAATCCGAGTAATGGCATTTATTCAGAAAATGCTTTTTTATTAAAAAGATTCACAATTAATTGTCTGGCTATCGAAGGTGATGATGATCATTGTTTTACTATCACAAGTAGTGGTATCCCTGCTCTATATAACAGAGCAGAAGCTCAATATATGTATTATGGTTATTTTATCAGAAAAAATAATAACACATATCAACCGGGGACTTTTGAATATTATAGTAAAGAATTTTATGATGAGGATTTTTATTAATTTAACAGATATACCAGCAAATTTTGCTGGTATATTTTAAATTTACTTTTTTTTATTTTTTTATAAAAAGTTGTTGACAAATTAAAAGGTAGAATGTATAATAAAAACATACTGAGATGCGGGTGTAGTTTAATGGTAGAACTCCAGCCTTCCAAGCTGATAGTGAGGGTTCGATTCCCTCCACCCGCTCCAAATATAAGTCTTGATTTTTCAAGGCTTTTTTATTTTTGTTAATAATACTTTACAAAACATATATTAACATGTTAAAATATTAGCATGTGAAATAGTGTAATACTATAATTATTTAGAAAGGAGATATCATGCCAAACATAGTATCAGCAAAAAAGAGAGTACAAGTAGCAAAGATTAAAACATTAAGAAATAATATGATTAAATCATCATACAAGTCAGCTATAAGAAAATTTGAAGAATCATTATTAACAAAAGATTCAAACTTAATGGAAGTTAACTTCAAAAATGCAGTATCAAAGATAGATAAAGCTAAAACTAAAGGTGTTCTAAAATCAAATACTGCAGCTAGAAAAAAAGCTACACTTGCAAGAAAATTAAACAACAATAAATAATTATAAAAGAAGGTACATTTTATTATGCCTTCTTTTTTTTGCTTAATCATTGTCTTTTTCTACTTCTACAAACCCTATATCTTCCTTTTGTAATACATTTAGAACTTCTTCTAGTTTTGTTATATTATTATCATAATCTTTAGTTTCAAGCACAAATATATGTCCTGCATTAGTATATTTATGAAATGGTGCCTCCCATTTTATTTTTTCTTCAAGATTATTTGTTTTTATTTTAAATGAATTTGTATAATGTTCTTTATCTGTAACTCCTTTAATTTTACCATGTATTATTTGATCAATATCTATAAACATTTCTTTATCATAATTTTCTGGTAATGCTATTAATTGATAATTTAAGTTATTTTCTTCTGAAAATCTATCACATTTTCTTCTCATTATTTTAATTATTTCTAATCCTAATTCTTGTGCTTCTCTTATATTCTCTATCTTATTTTTCCTATATATCGCAAGTAGTGTTTCATAAAGTCCGGTTAAATCCTATTGCAAGTACTCCGGTGTTTTAATGCTCTTCTTAACTTATCTTCTTCTTTTATTTTATCACTTTCAAGCCATAAATTTTGACCAAATAGCATTGGATAATCATTTCTTGATTTTTCACTTAGCTCTTCAAACCTATCATAAAGTACTTGTCTTGCCGCTAAAAGAACTTGTTCTATTTTCTTTAAAAATGATTTTTTCGAAAACCTTTTACTTTCCTTATTTTCTTTTATAGCAAGTCCTACTAAATTTATACTAACAACAGCTAAAAGCCCTCTTCCACCTACTACTTTTCTTTTATCATCTATATTATTATCTATTATACGTATTCCATTTAAATATGATGCTTCTGTTAAATAATTGCCTTCTACATATTTTTCTTTATTAAAACTACTATCTAACATTGAATATTTAATCTTTTTTAGATTTAAACACATACTCTCTAAAAATAGGTCATAATTTTTTGTCTTTTCTGTAAAGTTAATTTTTTTTGATAATTTAAAAACTATTTCTAAAATATTTTGCTTACTACTTTTCTTATTATTTATTACCTTAAATAACATTTTAGTTACCATTCTACCGTTCATCACTTGTATCTGTTCCTAAATTTAAACTAAATATCATTTCTTGTTCTCTATCTTCTGAAAGCATATTTAAATTATGTACAAACATTTCTATTGCCTTATATGTATCTTTTTCTGTTTTTATTATTGCCATATTATATGCTTTTTCAAAGATTTCAAATACTTTATCACTTTCTCTTAAATATTGTCTAAATATTTGTATATCAACTCTAATACTTTCTATTCTTTCTATTTCTCTTAATATACCATTCATAGGCAAAAATTGTAAAAACTCTGTAAATTCTAAATATTCTATTAGTATTTTTTTTAAATTTTGTTTAAATGTTTTTAATACTCCTTTTGCAAGTAAAAAATCAAATGCTGGTATTCCTTCTCCATAATATTGTTCTCTTGCTGTTAATAACATTATATTTGTTATTATATTTATATATGTATATATATTTTCTCCTTGATTTTTAATTAGTTCATTTTCTGTAAAATCTTCTTCTATTTTTTCTAATAGGTCTAATTGTGTAAATCCTGTTATTCCTGTTGGTATACATTCAATATTATGTATATATATTTCTCCTATTTCATGTGATTCTAAATATTTCTTTTTTATTTTTTGAGTCATAGCATATTGTTTTAATATATCATTTCCGAAGTTTTTCAATCTTACTTTTAGGTGTTATTCCTTCTCGTTTTTCTTTAGATATATTTTCTTCTATTTTTAGCTTATCTAATATACCCAAAAACTTATATTGTTTTCTTTCTTCAAATGCTTCTCTTATTTTCTTCCTATTTTCTCTATATTGTATAAAACTGATATATACTTCTGTATATTTTAAACTTTTAAGCTTATTTACTATAATATCTTGAATTGTTTCTATTTTTATTCTTTTCTGATTATCTTCTGTTTGTCTTTCTAATATATATTTATCATATATCTCTTTTAAAACTGCAATATATACCTTATTTGCATCTTTTTCTGTATATTTTTCATTTTCTACACTATCAAATGCTTTTTTTATTGCTATTGCTATCTTATCACCTTCAAATTCTACTTTTCTACCATTTCTTTTTACAACTGTTAATTGTTTTAAACTTTTTTCTATATTTACAAGTTCCATATTATTTCCTTATTATCCCTAAAATTTTATTATATAGGATCTTTTTATTTATTTCATTTTCTTCATTATAATCATATATAACCTCTTTAGTTTTTGTATCATTTTCTTTATTATTATTTTCTAATATTTCCAATATTTCTTTTTTCATAACTTCTTTATCAAAAGATATTATATATCCTCTTTTATTATTTTTTATATCTATTTCTGCATCTGATACATCTGTTGTAATTATCTTCTTACCGCATTACCATTGCTTCTTGAAATACAACCGGATATCCTTCTGTTAAAGATGTTAAAAATATATAGTCTGATATTTTAAAATATGGATATGGATTTTTTTTCTTTCCTAATAATATAATTCTTTTTTCTAATTTATTTTCTTTTATATATTTTTGTATATTATCTGTTTCTTTACCATCTCCTAACATTATTAAATATGGCATTACATTTTTACTATTTCCTATTACTTCTTTAAATACTTCTATCATAGTATCTAAATTTTTTTCTTTTGAATGTCTTCCAACATTTAATAATATTTTTATATTATCATTATTTTTCTTTGCTTCTAATATATTTTTTATTAGTTCTTTTTTTTCATTATCTTCTATTACTATTTCTTCTTCTGCTTTTTTTAAAATTTCATCACCATCAATATAATTTTTTATAACATATGTTTTAATATTATTTCTTTCTATATATTTTTTATCTATTATATTATAGAAAGTTTCTTCATTTTTCTTTGATACAAATACTATTTTAGTTATATTATTTTTAACTATTTTTTCTATAAATTGTGTATATTTTTCTTTACTTCCGAAGTATATCTAAATATTCTCCGATGCATCCATATACTTCTATTATTACTTGTAATATTTGTTTGTACCATACCTGGTATTGAATATGTAGCATAACAAATACTTACATCATATTTTTTATTATATTTAAGTTTAAATATAGTTCTTCTAAATAAGTTTATCAATTTTCTTAAATATTTATTTTTATTTTCTGACACCTTATATTCTATAATCCTTATATTTTTAGGAACCATATCTAAAAATATTCCTTCTTTTTTTTCTAATGATAATGTAATCTCTAAATTGCTATCTTTAGATAAGTTTTCTAATAATTTAATTAATGATGTTTCTATTCCGCCCGAAGTGTTAAAGAATATGCTGTAATTATTATCTTTTTTTTATCCATATTTCCTCTTATACTATATATTTTTTTCTAGTATCTTTTATAATATCTTTTGTGTCTATAAATGTTTTGACATATTTTTTCCTTTCAATACCATAAATTATTATACTTTTTATAATATAATATCCGGAATATTACAAGTGCATATATAAGCATACTTTTTCTATCTAATCTTGCTTGTATAAGTGTATTACTAAATACTATATATACATATGTAAGTACATTTATCTCTAATCCTTTTACAAAATATTCTTCTTTTGATTTCCTATATGATAATTCATATACTGCTATACTTAATGTTCCTAATATAACAACAAATATATTTATTGTTATAAAATTTAGGACATCTTTTAATACATATGTTATTGCAAAAAGTATACACATAATTACTGGAATTATTAATTCTTTTAAAATCTTAATTCCTATCTTCTTTTGCATATCAAATGGTATTTTTATTCTTTTTTCATATGCTTTTTTTGCATTTTCCAATACTTTTTCATCTATATCTTCTTCTATATCTAGATCTAAAAGTTCTTCTTTCTCTATGATTTCTTCTTCAATATTATTTTTATCACTATTTTTTGCCATTATCTCCTCAATTCATAATTTAATATACTAAGTAATACTACTCCTGCAGTTTCTGCTCTTAATATCCTATTTCCAAGTGTAACTATTTTTGTGTTTTTAAGTTTTTTAAATTCTTCTATTTCTAAATTATCTATTCCACCTTCTGCTCCTATTATTATCCCTATATTATTATAGTTATTATCTACTATAGTCTTTACCATAGTTTTCATATCAATAGTTTCATTTAATATTTGTTCATATAGTACAAATACTATATCTTCTTTTTCTAAACTATTCCTCACTTCATTATTATTAGTCAATATTTCTAATTTAGGTATATCTACTCTTCTAGATTGTTTTGATGATGATTCTAATATTTTCTTAAATCTTTCTTCTTTCTTATTTTTTTCATTTTCTTTAAATTTAACAACATTTCTTTTAAGTGGTATAAT
>ERZ773267.219-NODE-219-length-42834-cov-6.618341_pt1 | contig 42834 bp, 37 predicted proteins | sample MGYA00511959_ERZ773267 | MGnify/ENA primary metagenome ERZ773267 (study PRJEB29015, sample SAMEA2738165) | human oral metagenome | biome: human oral; feature: human-associated habitat; material: saliva | place: China | collected 2240 ...
GTTAGTTGTGGTAAGTTCAGTTTACTTAATTGTTCATTACATTGAAGAAAATTATGACCTGCTTGTGTTAATTGTGGTAAGTTTAATTCACTTAATTGTTTATTCCATTGAAGAAAATTATGACCTACTTGTGTTAATTGTGGTAAGTTTAATTTACTTAGTTGGTTATTTTGTCCAAGAAAACCATCACCTACTTGTGTTAGTTGTGGTAAGTTCAGTTTACTTAATTGTTCATTACAAGAAATAAAATAATGGCCTACTTGTATTAGTTGTGGTAAGTTTAGTTCACTTAGTTGTTTATTAACTCCAAGAAAATCATGACCTACTTGTGTTAGTTGTGGTAAGTTTAGTTCACTTAGTTGTTTATTACCTCCAAGAAAATTATTACCTACTTGTGTTAGTTGTGGTAAGTTCAGTTTACTTAATTGTTCATTACATTGAAGAAAATTATCACCTACTTGTGTTAATTGTGGATTACTATATCCAATAATATTATTATCTTTGTCAATTTCTATTGATATTGGTAACTCTGAATCTTTAGTTTCTATAATTATAACCCTTGTTTGTTTTTCTTTTTCAAAATTCTTTTCCATTTGGATTTTTTCAATATTTTCAAAACATTTACAAAAACCATCTTCTCTATATGCATCATATAATCTTAAGCTCTTTTTTTCTTTATCTAATATAAAATAATCTATCAAAACTTCTTTTTCTGGTTCTAACTTTATTATTTCTCCACCGATCTATTATTATATTTCCTGGGCAATAGTATCTTCCGTTTATTTCCATATTATATTTATAATATTTTCCATCACTTGCAACTGTATATCCAGGTAATTCAAATTCTTCTATATTATTTTTATTTAATTCGAGTCCTCTTTCGTGTAATAATCTAGCAAAGCTTTCAGTTAAACCACTAGCTATTCTATTTAAATCATTTCCATATGTTCCATTCGGGTTATTCACAGTATGGTTATATCTAGTTATTATATGTGGAGTACATATTCCATACTTGTCAAATTGTATTCCTAATACTGATGTTCCGTATTCATCTTCTCTTTGTGGATTTTTAAAATCTTCTCTTTTAATCCTTTCAACATCTTTTTTTACTGCAAAAAAAACTACACTAGATTTTAATCTTCCACGATTATATATCGTACATATTAATTCATTTGGAGCATAATATTTTCTGAATTTTTGTATTTCTTCTTCAGTTTTACATTCTATTAATTCATAACCTACTTCATCTAAAAATTCATATGGATTTTTTTCTTCAATTACTTGTATTTCTTTTTTTTCAACATCTACTTTACTAAAAATAAAATTCTTAAAATCAATTAAAACATTATTTTTTTCTATATCATCACCTATGCTTCTACTATTTTGTGCAAAATATTTATTTAAAATTCCGAATTAATAATCCTTCTTTTTCTAACAAAGAAGAAAAATTATCTCTACATATATGCATAAATTTTTCGCCATATTTTTTCTTAATTTCTTTTAGTTCCCTTGATAATTCAGGCATATTATTTTCCTCCTTATATAATATTATCCATATAATCTTTTCAAAATAATCTCTTTATTTTTCATTATTAATTTAATTATATCAATATTATTCATATTTGTAATATTTCTTCCACATGGGTTTTTTAAATTTCCGAATGTATATAATACACTATATCCTGCGTACCTTGGGTTTAATAGTTCTGCTGATAGTTCAAGATAATCTCCTGTTTTAGGACTTTCATCAATATCATAAAATTCCATACTAAATTCATAATTATTATTTTTGCTATCTTTTAGATAGTATAAGCCTTCTTTTTTATTAATTATTTCAAGTTTTACCATTTTAAACTCTCCTTATTTTTATACCTTCTTATACACTTTGTATTTTATCGTAAATAACTTTTAAATACTAAAAATATTAGAATTTTAATATAAATATAATATTTTAGTAATCTACATTTAGAAGATTTCAATAACAAAATGTTTATGAATTAAGAAATTATTATCTGAAACACCTAACAAAAAGTTATTCTTCTAAAGAAATATCACAATGTCTGATGAAAATATTCTTTATATGGATTATTTTTTAAATGATTAAAAAATTTTATCCCATATGGGCTTTTTGGTGATACTTATTTTTTTCTATTTCAACAACTCTAATATTAAACAAAAAAAGAAAAGACTGTTTAACAAAATATTTTATATACTTTGTAAGCAGTCTATGAAAAAATCAAATTTATTTCTTCTTAACAATTATTTTTCAATTCTTCTCTTAACTTCATCCATAACTTTCCTAAATTATTTTGACCATTCCTATTAGGTCCCCAACCCCAAAAATCATCTTTAGGCGAATCCTCAACAATCATATAATCTCCAGTCTGTAAAAGTTTCTTTTTAACATAAGAATTCTGTTCAATTTTTAATCTAAGCAATTATTCCATAATTGAAACTTTAAAATCATCCCAATCTTTTCTCCTTTTATCCTTGTTTGCATATGCAATTCTTTGAGCCTCGTCAGCAGAATGTGATTTCTTTATTTTCTCCACTAGCTCCTCATCACTTCCCATAAAACTTGCTGCTTGATAAGCTTCTTCAACTGATGCAAACAAATATCCATTCCACTCTACTTTAAAAGACGAAAAATTATCAAAAGGATAAAATTCTCTAGGATAAAACCCAATAACTTCATCCATCTTTTCTCTTAACCATCTATCACGATATTGCTCCAACTCAATCATCACATACCTCCTACACTTTTTTTATTAAAACATGATAATGATAAGATTCATTTAATCCATTATCTTTTTCATAATAATTAACAACTTGATAAATATCAAGAATTTCAAATTTATAAAACAATTCTTTTATCAATTTATAATCAGCATAAAAATGTGGTACCTTATATTCAGGACCTTCCTCCATTCTCAATCTAGTATTATTATCAACAAGTGGCCAATCTTCTTGTTTAAATCCAAAAGTATCCTTTGAACCAAGAGTCAAATAACATTCCCCATCTTTCCTTAAAACTCTATATATTTCCTCAGCAATTTTCTTCATTCCATCAGTATCAGTGTGTGAAATAACATTTCTACATAATATGCAATCAAACTTATCATCTTCATAAGGTAAATTCAACATATCACCAATACTATAATCAAACTTTAAATTTTCATTTTCAGCCCAATTCTTAGTCCTATTAATTGCCTCTTCACTAATATCAAAACAATTTACATTAAAATTGCTTTTACCAAATAAGATTGAATGTCTTCCAAGTCCACATCCCAAATCTAAAAAATCTTTTTTGTTCTGTGAAATCCATCTATTTAATAAATAATAAGATTCAATACTTGGATTTTTCCACATTTCTTCTGACTTTCCTTCGACTATTTTCCAGTTCCATCCCTTTGACTCAATCATTTAAATACCCTCCTTAAAATAGTTTAATAATTAGTATTTTTACATAAATGATATGGCTTTGCAATAGTTTTTACTTTTTTCGAATATAAAAATAAATAGTCATTTATATCAATAGCATTAACATTTATTTTATTTTTTATATAATTAATTACTGATAACTGACTAGCTCTAATTTCCACTTCAAATTCACTACCTTTTTCCAACTCTTTACCATTATCAATAATATTTGATAATTCTTTATTATATTCTAAAACACCAATCGCTCTCAATGTCTGAGGTATTTTATAATCAGCGCAGCCAAGTAAATTTGAATAGTCAACAGTACATTTTTCAAAATATTCTCTTATATGTAAAATATCAGATGTTAATAATTGAGCTAGCTTATAAAAATAAATCTTTTTATCATTATAAATTCTAAAATCACTAAAAGAATCAAAATTTTCTATAATAATATTAAATAATTCATCATCTTTATAAATATCCTTTATATAATTATAAAAATCACCATTCATTTTTTCTTTTACAATTTTTACATTTTTAATAAGAGTTTCATATCTTTCTTTTAATAAAGGGATTTCAACATTTCCATTCAATATTTCTTTAAATTCATCCATAGGAAGATATTCAAGTTCATTCAATCCTTTAATACGAAACAATTTCAACATACAATATAACAATGCATCAGATCCATCTTTTTTACTTCCATCATCAGCAATAATTTCCCATTTTGGATTTCCCCAAAAACAATAATCTATAGACTCAAAAATTAAAAGAAAATTAATTAATGTTGAAACATCAAATTCCAACAAATTATTAGGATTAAACAATAACCAATTTTTCAAATTATTACAATCAATATCTTTAATAAAATTATCTAATTTTTCATAGTTTATCTTAACATTCTTACTATTATTAACAACATAATTACAAGAATCAATTATTTTATCTAACATAACACACCCTATTTCTTCTTTAAATCTTTTGAATAATAATACATATCACTACATTTCAAATCACCATCAAACAATTCTTCATTATAATTATCCACAAAAAAGTTTTTAACCGTCTTAAAATGCTTATCAAATCCCTGTTTAACATAGAATGGAATATTATTCTCAGTAGTACCAACAATCATTTTATCATATTTAACTTTATAGGTATCAGATAAATATTTAATCATTTGTTTACCAAATCCACGTCCTCTAAACTTTTCTACAGTAACAATATTCTTTAATTCACAAATATTATCATCAACTTTTACAACTAAAGCAATACAAGCTAATTCTTCTTCATATCTTAGAACAAATAAATCTCCAGTATTCAAATACTTCTCAATCAACTCTTTACTAGGATCCGCTTCTAATAATAAATCCATATATTGTTCTTTATTATTTTTCTCTTTTTTTATAATAACACTTCTAGTAACTGGTACAAACACAAAATTATCCGGTAACTTTGGCTTTATTTTATTTCTAACATCAGATGTATTCTCACTATAAACACATCCACAATATTTTTGTAAATACATTCCAGCTTCTTTAGCTTTTTCATGTCCTTCCCAAAAACCTACTCTAAAATCCTCATAATAAAATTCAATACCAAACTCTTCAGCAAGCTTTGACATAATCTTCTTCAAAAAATCATGTTTTTGATAAATACTATATAATAAACTAGTTGTAACATGTGTATACCCATGTTCTTTTGCATATTCAAAAACTTTCCTCATTCTAACAGGATAGCAATATTTAACACATCTAGAAGCTGGATCACCTGCAACATTTCTACAAAATTCTTCAAGACCATAGTCATCATTAACTTCTAAATTTAAATTAATATTTTTAGCATATTCAATCATACAATCACGTCTTGAAACATATTCATTATATGGATGAATATTCGGATTATACCAATATAAATCAGGTTTTATCCCTTTTTTATCTAAAGTTTCAATACAATACACACTACAAGGTGCACAGCACACATGCATCAATAATTTCATAATTCCTCATTTCTAATCTTTATAATAAACATCAAAAACAGAAACTGTTTCATGATATTTTAAATTATTTCTAATATAATCAATAATATCCTCAGGAAGTTGCCAATTTAAAGCATATTGTGGATTTTTAACAAAATAATAAACATTATGAGAATCTTTTATTTCATTAATAATTTTTTCAACACCACGCTCACCAATATTACCAATCAAAAGCATATCATAATTTTTCTTATACTTATTTAAAACAATATCATAAATAGCCGCTTCTGCATCAATAATAATTGATTCCCTACCAGAATTACTATATAATCTAACTTTATCAGTCACATCAGAAATTCTATTACTTAAATATTTAGGAACATATATTCCCTCATAATGTTTAAATGGAACCAATACATTTTCTTTAACATTAATATTTCTTTCAATTATTAGGTTTTTAAAAGAAATTAAAATAATAATAAACAATATACCTATTAACAATAATTTCTTATAAAAAATATCAATTTTAATAAAACCATCAATTTTCTTTAATACTAGAATAAATAAATATGCAACAACAATTAATGCAAATACCGATGCCACAATTAAATGAAAATCATCACTAATTGGATATATAATAGCAATCACTGGAATTGAGCAAATTGCTAAAACATAAATATTCATTAATTCATCTTTCATCTTTTTATTCTTTACACACTCTAAAATAAACGTAATAAATAATGGAATATATACAATAATAAACAACCTAGAAATAATTGAAACAACTTTATCATTACTATCAAAAAGTCTATAATATGGAATACTATTACTAAATTCCTTAACACCTTTTATAGCATAATTAATAAAATCATTAAAAGCTCCATTAACACCTAGATATATTAAAAATATTGTAATAGGAATCATCATTCCAAATATTCTAACACCAATTAATTTTATAAATTTAGTAAATTTCAAATCAAAGCCAATCTTCTTCATATATATAAAAACTTCAAAAATTACAACAATTATTAAAAGCAAACCAATCGTTTGCTTTGTTAAAAAAGCTAATCCAGTTAATAAACCAACACATAAATTATGATTGAAATTAAAATTCTCATTCTTCTTTAAATCTCTTACTTCTAAAAAAGCAATCATTAAAACAATCAATAAAAATAGATAATTATAATCAAGTAAAAACTTATTTATTAATAAAGTTCCTATAAAAAAAGCACAGATATATGATAACAATTTCTTACTACTAAGCTCTCTAATTATTAAATATATAAACAATACAATTAATGCAAAAACAATTCCCATCAAAACTCTATATGTAATAATACCATTAAAAACTATTTTTAAGAAAATAGAATTAATCATTGGCAACAATGGTGTAGTAATCATACTAACTTGCTTATATGGAATTAATCCCATTGCAAAAGCATTTGCTGTATTATAATTCCAAACTTCATCAAGATCTGTCGCAGGAGCTGTTAATCTAGCAACCAAAAATAATACAAGCGATAAAGCAAAAATACTAAATTGAATTAAAATATTTATAATCTTCTTTTTATTCATAATATCCTCATTTATTAGAAAAAATCTTGGTATGGATATCCCATATGCTTATAAGCAGCAGGCATAACCATTCTCCCTCTAGGAGTTCTCGCAATAAAACCTATTTGAATTAAATATGGTTCATAAACATCTGTAATTGTAGATTCTTCCTCACCAAGTGTTGTAGCAAGAGTTTCAATTCCAACAGGCTTTCCATTATATTTTTCAATCATTGTTTCCAATATTCTTTTATCAATAGCATCAAGACCAATCTCATCAATATCAAGCTTATTCAAAGCAATTCTAGCAATATTTAAATTAACATCACCATCACCCAAAACCAAAGAATAATCTCTAACTCTCTTTAATAATCTATTTGCAATTCTAGGAGTACCTCTAGACCTCCTTGCAATTTCAAGAGCTGCATCATCATCTATTAAAATATTTAAAATTCTAGCAGATCTTTTTACAATAGTAGCAAGCTCTTCATTTTCATATATCATCAATCTCTCAGTAATACCAAATCTATCCCTAAGAGGTGTTGTCAAAGATCCAGCCCTTGTAGTAGCACCAATTAAAGTAAAATGAGCTAAATCAATCCTGATTGATTTAGCCGTTGGACCTTTTCCTATAATAATATCTAAAACATAATCTTCAAGTGCAGGATATAAAATTTCTTCTATATTTTTATTAATTCTATGAATTTCATCAATAAACAAAACATCCCTATCTTGTAAAGATGTCAAAATTGAAGCCAAATCACCAGGTCTCTCAATAGCAGGTCCTGAAGTAATTTTAATATTTGAATGCATCTCATTTGCAATAATATTAGCAAGAGTAGTCTTACCAAGTCCCGGAGGACCATATAGTAAAACATGATCCAAAGCTTCCCCTCTTTTTTTTGCGGCTTCAATAAAAACCTTCATATTATCCTTAACTTTTTCTTGACCAATATACTCACTCAAAGTTTGCGGTCTTAAGTCATTCTCTTGATTTTCTTCAAAATCATTTTCTAAAGATGGATCAATTATATTATTCTTATCCATTAAAAACCTCTATTCCATATCTTTTTTATTTGATTTCAATAAATCACTATTATATCTAGACAATTCTGCTCTACCAATCCAAAGCATCACTGCAACTACAAACATAAAAGCCAAAGCTTTAATAATTCCATCATACACAAATATAATTGCAAACATACCAAGTGCTGCAGTAATCGCATATAAAATAATAACCGCTTGCTTTTGAGTATACCCTTTAGCAATTAATCTATGATGTAAATGACCTTTATCAGGTTGAAAAACAGCTTTTAAAGATTTACCTTTTTTAATTCTTCTAATAATAGCAAATATTGTATCAAATATCGGCAATCCTAAAACTAAAACAGGCGCTATTAATACAACTAATGTAACAGTCTTAGCTATACCAAAGATTGAAATAACTGCTAAACTAAATCCTAAAAATTGAGAACCAACATCTCCCATAAATGTTTTAGCTGGATTAGCATTAAAAGGTAAAAATCCAGTTATTGCACCAGCCAATGCTGTTATTAATATAACAGAAATCATAGATGATCCATTAGTAGCAAATATAATCAATAAAAATATACAAGAAATCAATGTAGTTCCAGACGACAAACCATCCAATCCATCAATCAAATTAACTGCATTTGTAATTCCAACAATCCAGCCAACAGTTAAAATATAACTAAAAACTGGATGAATTATAAATCCATTAATAGCATCTATTCTAACTTCAAAAATATATAAAATAGTTGCAGAAACAATTTGTGCAATCAATTTTTGCCATGGCTTCAAACTTTTAATATCATCAATATAAGCCATTGTACTAAGTATAACTATTCCTACAAAAAATCCAACTAATTTTTCAAGATATTGATTTGAATCTTTAAATAATAATTTATTTTCAAGCTTCATTGAAATAACTAAAAATATTACTGATACTATAAATCCTGCAATAATAGCTATTCCACCAATTCTAGGTATAGGCTTTTTATTAACCCTCCTATCATTAGGCATATCAATTGCCCCAACTCTTTTAGCAAGTTTAATTGTATATGGTGTTATAACAAATGCTGTAATAAACGCTAATAAAAACGCTATTGCAATATCTCCCCACATAACTTATCCTCCATTATTTTATCTACTTATAATATATACTATATCTAGACTTAAAACTATCTTTTCTAAAATTTTTATCAATTAAAATATTTTCTTTTGTAGGATTATCTAAAATATAAACACTTTTATCATTAATTTCATTAACATTAATTTCACCATTATGATATCTACCTATTGATACATCAAGTAATCCATTCTTTTTAAATGTTTTAGTATATTCACTAGGTGAAATATGCTCAGAAAAAGCTTCATAAATCCAATAATTATAGTCATTTAGCTCAAAATATATATTCCTTGCATTACTATATTCCTTTTTTACATGTTCAACAATTTCTATTACACCATTGTCAAAAAGAGGTATATCTTTTTCAGAAAGCACTTTAAAATAAGCATTTACAAACATTACAAATGATATTAAATATATTACAATGATTCCAACAAACAAACTATAATATCTTGAATCAATGATAAACTTAACAATAACTCCAATATAATACATAATTGGAATATACACACCATTTAATCTATTTACATTACACTCAACAACTAGACACCATATAATTCCCGAAAAAAACCAAACATTCATCAAAAAATCAATAAAACTTTTCTTATAAATAGCATTTTTCAATGAAATAAACATTCCCGGAACAAATATCAACCCAATAAAATATAAGTTACCATACCCAGGTATTGAATTAAAAATCCAAATATCCTGTATAAACACATTCTTTAAAGAACCAATATTTTTTAAAATATCCAAATTCATTTCATGCCCCCTTGTATTAGGAAGCTTAGTACAACTAAAGAATGAATTAATTGGTTTAATTAAATCATATTGAACCATTTGCATCAATATCAAAGGAATTGCCATGATAGTAAATGGAATTATAAAACAACTAAATTCTTTTAAATCCACCTTCTTACTTTTAACAACATATATACCTAATACCATAAATATTATAATTTCAGTAATATATGAAATTGCATAAGAATACAAAGTTATTCCAAATAATAATCCAGCTAAAGCATAAATCCACTTTTTCCTTTTTTGAATAGCCTCTACAAATGCAAACATTGAAAAAACAAGCATTGGCGATAACAAATAAGCATCCAGTGCCCATCTCGATTTCATAAAATGCCATGGTGAAATAATTGTTAAAAACATAACAAATAATGCAAACTTTCGACTTTTAAATTTAGCTACTAATAAATATATCACTCCAACTTCAATTACACTTAAAATTAAAGCAGGCATTCTCAATATAAAAACACTAAATCCAAAAATCTTCACTAAAATCGCAGCTAAATAGATATATAATGCACTCTGTCCCTCTCCAAAATTTTGAAAATAAACAGGAAATTTATTCATATTTCTATCAGTACCATAATTTGCAATTGAATAAACATCAACTCCTAGTCCCGCTTCATCTAAATTAACACCATTTGGTACTTTATCAATCTTATATAAATTAAAAATAAATGCAAATATCAATAAAAATACAAAAATCAATTTGTATTTTGATTCAACAAAATTACTTATCCTTTGATAAAAGTTTTTCATTATTCTCTTTTTCTCCATTATATTCATTAACTAAATACAATGGTCTATTTTTTGTTTCATTAAATATTCTACCTAAGTACTCTCCAACAATTCCAAACAACATAATTTGTATTCCTGAAAAGAATAAAATTAATAAAATTGTAGCTTGGAAAGCTTGAATTGGTTGATGTACAATAAATGACTTAGCAATTACATATATAAAATATACAAATAAAACTAAAAATGTTGGTATCGCTATAAAAGTTGAAATTCTAAGTGGTGAAGTTGTAAAAGATGTAATACCATCAATTGCAAGATTAATTAATTTAGAATAATTCCACTTTGTTTTACCAGCAACTCTAGGATCTCTATCATAGAAAATAGCTTTCTTTTTATACCCAATCCAGCTAAACATACTCTTAGAATTTCTTTGAGATTCATTCATAACTTTAAGAGAATTAACACATCTTCTATCAAGTAATCTAAAATCACCAGTATCCTTTTGAATAGGAACATTTGTTAAATCTTGAAGAATTTTATAATACATCTTAGAAGTAAACTTCTTCATCCAAGTTTCACCTTTTCTGCTCTTACGTTGAGCATAAACATCATCATAGCCTTCTTCCCAATATTTAATCATTTCAGTAATAATTTCAGGTGGATCCTGTAAATCAGCATCCAAAAATACTACCGCATCACCTGTTGCATAATCAATTCCAGCCTTCATTGCTGTCTCCTTGCCAAAATTTCTAGCAAAATCAACATAACAAACTCTTTTATCTTTTTCACGATATTCTTTAATTAATTCAATTGTTCTATCTTTTGAACCATCATTAACAAATAAAAATTCAAAATCATAATCCTTTGTATCATCAGCAAATTTAGTAATACGCTCCATTAATGCTGGTAACGCTTCTTCCTCATTGTATGCAGGAATTATTATACTAATTTTCTTCATACTCTTCTCCTTTAAAATTTATTAATTCATCTATAATATATTCAGGTCTACCCAAACTCTCTTCATAAATTCTAGCAATATATTCACCAATCATTCCAAGAGATATAAGAATAATCCCACCTATAAATGTCATTGTACACATAATTGATGTCCACCCAGGTGTCAAACTATTAAGCTTAAATACAAACGAAACAATAGAATATACCAAAATCGCAATCGAAACAATTACAGAAAAAAATCCAATTGCCCCAACAACTTTAAGTGGTTTAGCCGAAAAACTCAAAATACCATCAGTAGCAAGCTTAAACATTTTCTTAAATGGATATTTAGTTTTACCAGCAACTCTGTTTACTCTATTATATTCATAAGCATACTGATTAAAACCAACCCAACTAAACAATCCTCTTAAAAATTTATTGTGTTCAGGAAGTGATGCAATAACATCAATAACTTTTCTATCAACAAGCCTAAAATCACCTGTATCTTTAGGTATTTCAATTTCAGATAATTTATTCAAAGTATTATAAAAAGCTTTAGCAGTTAAAAGTTTAAATAAAGATTCACCACTTCTAGTCTTTCTTTTACCATAAACAACATCATAACCATTTTCCCACTTTTCAATCATACCTTCAAATAACTCAGGAGGATCTTGTAAATCTGCATCCATAATAATAATGGCGTCTCCTGTTACATTTCTAATACCCGCTGTCACAGCTGCTTGATGTCCAAAATTTCTAGAAAATGAAATAATTTTAACATTATCATCATTACTAGCAATCTTTTTTAATATTTCCAAAGTAGAATCCTTTGAGCCATCATTGATAAATATAATTTCATAACTATATCTATCAGATAATTTTTTAAGATTACTAACAACTCTCTTATAACAAATATCTGCAACTTCTTCTTCACAATACATTGGTATCACAACAGAAATCTTTTTCATAAATCCTCCTTTCAAAATTTAATAGATATATATATACATAGCATCTTTATCAAAAATCACATGTGAATCCTTAAAATAATTATCACTATCATCAGCAAAATACTTAGAATATTCAGACTTATCAATATTAATCATTTCAAATTTTCTACCAATTGCATACTGTATAAAATATTCCCTTGCCCATTCTGGAAAATTAGCTTTTAAATTCATATCACCACTAATTCTAATATCAGAGTATGAATATGAAGCACCAGTTCCTTTTGTAACAAAGCCAACACGTTTAACTTCTATTTTATTTTCACTTTCATACTTATTAAGCTTTTCTCTTATAATTCTAGCAAATTGATTATCCATATAATTAACAATATATCTATCTCTTTCAAATGCAGTAAAACTTCTATATTGAAAAATTAATAAAATTGAAATAATTATAACGAAACAAGATTGAATATATTTATTAATATTAATATCAGATAAATATATCAAAAGCAACAATGCACCAATAATAGCAGCAAAAGGATAAGTATTCCTTGCAGCAAATCCTATTGCATCAGTACTTTGCATTATTTGTGGTGCAACCGCTGCAAAATATGCAATCACAATTAAATATAACATTGATACTATAATAATTTTCTTTTTATTCATAATAGCTGCAATTAACAACAAACAAATCAATACTACAAATATTCCAATAAACATATATTTAGGAAGCATTCCATAAGTTTCAATCATCATAGATTTTGATAATTCAAATATTCTAGAAATCGATTTAATAATATTAATTCCACCAGATACTCTAGCATTATGGAAAAAGATTTTTATAATTCCATAATTAACTAAAGCTGGTACAACATAAACAATGCCAAGTAACACATTGTTTAATAAAAACTCCTTGATATTTTTAGAATACTTTATAACATATATTGCCGAAATTACAACAAATAATCCAACTGTTCCCTGATATGAAAAATTAGCAAGTAACATCATCAAAATAGATAATAATAAAAATTTTTTATCTTTTTTTAATGACTTTTTAAAAAAATATACAGCTAATATTTCAAGTAATACCGAAAACATCATAATACCTTTTTCCATAAATAAATATAATTCTATAGAAAAAATATTAATAACAATTAACACTGGTATTATTAATTTAATAAACTTATTCTTAATATCATCTTTTATCATACAATATAATAAATACATTGATGCAATTGTACTAATAATTGCGATAATAAAAGAAACTGTATACATTCTAAAAGGTGTCCCTAAATTCAATAATCTACATGCACCTAAAAAACAAGCCGAAATCAATCTTCCAGATTTTAAAAACCATAACATATATTGTTTAGTAGGTTGCATAAACACAACATAAGAATCTGTTGCAAACTCTAATTTAGATAAAATCCCAAAAAATACAATTGTGATTAATCCATAAATATATAAATTTTTATCTTGAAAAATCTTTTTAATCTTATCTTTCATATTAATAATCACCCATCATTCTTTTCAATGCTTTCATAATACCAATTTTTTGAAGAATTTTAACAAATCCTCTATATACTGAACTTCTCCACATTTTCTCTTTAAATAATTCAAATTTATAATTATATCTCACAATACCAAAATATCTATTATATTCCTGGCATTCCCATAAATATTTTTCTTCAGCACTTAAAATATATCTAGTAATCAACTCTTTACAAATTGATTTATTATTAAAAAGACCTCTACCATTTTCAATTTTTTCTTTACTAGAATTATTATAAATTTCCTCAATAATATCATTCATCCTAACAACCATTTGATTAATAGTAAAACCATCTAAAATTCTCTTTCTACAATTAGCTTTATATTCATCCAAATTATTAAGAATTTTATTAATACCATTAACATATTCCATTATTTCTTCATCAGAATACTTAAATTCTCTAATATCTTCTTCATCCTGGTGCAATGGAACAATAATTCCAACCTCATCATTAATAAGTTCTTTTTGACCACCAACATCACTAGAAATAACAGGTACTCCCATTGATAATGATTCATAAGATGTTAAAGCCAATCCCTCTTTAATCGAACAATTAATTGTCAAATCAGACGCACTATAAACAGGCGCTGTTTCTGCTACATTTCCAATAAACTTAATATTTTCTTTTAATCCCATTGAATTAGCTTTAGATTTCATTTTTTCTAATAAATTTCCATCACCAGCAATTAAAAATTCAAAATCATTTCTATTTTCTTTTAATTTTTTAATAATCTCCAATAACAACAATGGTCTTTTTTGTTCTGAAATTCTACAAATAAATCCAATAACATATTTTTTACTTAATCCAAAATTTGCTCTTTGTTCTTCACAATTATATTTTTCAGGGTCATATTTATTTTCATCAACACCAATATAAACTGTCTCAACACTATTTGGATTTCTCTTAAAATGATCAATAAATATCTTAGTTGTATTGCCATTACATGTTAATGTTTTATCAATAACCGATTCAACAGCACTACTATCCCTAGAATATCCACCATTTCTATTATACCATTCTTCCATATGAACATAATCAATAATAGGGATCTCAGGATAATTAGCTTTTATGTATGGTAATGTAGAATAACCAAACTCACTATTTGTAGAAAATATAAAATTAATATTTCTTTTATTCATCAAATAATTTATAAAAGCAGGCCAATTCTTCATATCAAGAAAAGCTGGTAATTCATATATAACTGTACCATCATTGAATAGCTGTCTATAATTATTTACCCCAGGTTCAGTAGTAACAATTGTAAAATTAAATCTATCACGATCAAGTTTATTAACTAAATCCAAATTAAATTTATCAGCACCACCAGTAGTCATCCATGGAATAATCATCAAAATATTAATTTTTCCATTATCTTCTTCTTTAAAATCAGATTTAAACTTAAAATCATCTCTAATATAATTCCAATTATAATTGTAATCAGGATATTCTTTAGCTTCAACACTATCATTAATTGTTTTACAAGTATTATGAATAATCTCCATAGCACGTTTTTTATTTGTATTAACAGAAGCTGAAAGTTCTGAGTGCTCATTACGTCTATACCAAAAGCCATAATAACTATTATGAACAGGATATTTTTTATCAGCAATAAATTTAAGCCATAAATTCCAATCTTCAAAAATCTTTTTTTCCTTTACTCCATATCCACCAACAGCTAAAAAATCTTCTTTATTAATAACTGCATTAACAGTCAATTCATTAACTTTTTTCAACTTATTAGAGCTAAATCCTTTATTCCAAGTATAATTTTCTTTTCCAAACCCTATTGAATCAGTGTATGCCCAAGTTGCATTAGGATTTGTTTCAAGCGTAAAATAAGCTATTTCCAAATAAGTTTTATCAATCAAATCATCAGAATCAAGTGTACAAATATACTTAGCAGATTCACTAGATTTACTAACTGCAAAATCACGCGTATCCCCAGGTCCAGAATTCTCTTTATGATAAACATGAATTCTTTTATCTTTTTTAGCTATTCTTTCAAGCTCTTTTAAAGCATCTTCATCATTTGAACCATCATCAACAATAATTAACTCCCAAGCAGGAAAAGTTTGATTTAAAACTGAATTAACTGTTTGTTCAATATGCTCTTTCTCATTATAAAAAGGCATTACTATTGAAATAATAGGTTCATAATCTTTTTCAAATTTAAATGGTCTCAATTCTCTACCAGGTTGTAATTCATAATTAAAGTTATTCATAATTCTCCAATCTAAAATTATAATTCTTCTGCAAAACGTTTCTGTAATTTATTAAACAATAGATATCCAACAATTAAAATTATAATTGAAATAATTCCTAAAACGCCAAGTGATTTTAAATCAGGCATTGTTTGATTATAAAAAATTGCTCTATACCCCTCAATAATATAAGTCATTGGGTTCCATTTTAAAATCCATCTAAAATTTTCTGGAATAGTATCAATTGAATAAACAATTGGTGTCGCATAAAACAATAGTTGCAAAACAACACCTATAAAATGTTGAATATCCCTCATATACACTGTAACTGCTGAGAAAATCAAAGCAATTCCAAGTAATAAAACATATTGTATCAAAAGCACTAATGGAAAAAATAAAATAAATTTACTAATTCCAAAACCTTTAATTACTATAAATGCCAAAATAATGATACAAGAAACTAAAAAATTAATTGTTTCACTTGTAACCAATGACAAAGGCAATATTGATCTAGGAAAATATACTTTTTTAAGAATATTACCATTTTCAATCATAATAAATGATGCCCTATTAATAACAGTTGTAAAATATGCCCATGGAATCAAACCACATACCATAAAAACAGTATAATCCTTATAAGATCCTCCATTTTTCATAACTAACGGAAATATTAAAGCATAAACTAAAATCTGTAATAATGGATTAATGAAAGACCATAAAACACCTAAAAATGAATGTTTATACTTTCCACCAATATCTTTTTTAACACTAGTTTTAAGTAATTCTCTATAATTATATAAATCTTTAAAAATTTTCATCCAAACACCTCACTAAGTAGTCTCTTTCAAATATTCATCAATAACTTCATTAACATCACCATCAAGTTGAACATGTCCCTTATTAAGCCATACAGCTCTATCACAGAGCTCTCTAGCAGATCCAAGCGAATGAGTAACAAAAACCATTGTTTTACCCTGAGCCTTTAGTTCTTTCATCTTATTCAAACATTTTTCTTGAAAATGTTGGTCACCAACAGATAAAATTTCATCAACAAGCAAAATATCTGCATCAACATTAATAGCAACTGCAAAAGCAAGTCTCATAAACATACCAGAAGAATAAGTTCTAACTGGATTATCTATAAAATCTCTTAACTCTGAAAATTCAATAATTTCTTCGAGTCTCTCATCTATTTGTTTTTTAGTTAATCCAAAAATAGAAGCATTAAAATAAATATTCTCCCTACCAGAAAAATCAGGATGAAATCCAGCTCCAAGCTCAAGTAATGAAGTCAATTTACCATTAGTAACTATTTCTCCTTTTGTAGGATAAATAATTTTAGTCATAAGTTTTAATAATGTTGATTTTCCGCTACCATTAACTCCTATTAGTGCAACCGCTTCGCCATTCTTAATAGTTAAATTAATATCTTTTAGAACTTCACGTGTCTCTCTTTTATTTCTTTTCCAAAATAACATTTTCTCTTTTAATGAATTGGCCTTATCCATAAAAACATAAAATATTTTTGATACATTATTAACTATAATTCTATCAACACGATTATTTTGCTTTTCCATTTAATTTTTCTCCATATTTCTAATTTTAAATTGTTTCTTTGTTTTTATTTTTCCAGGAATCCATAATAATGCAATTATCAATTTATTTCTAAATCCTAAAACTCTAGAAATAACATGTTTTTTATTTGCTAAAACAGCAAACAAAATATAATGCTTATAAATATACATCTTTTTTTGCAAAGATACTCCTGTCAAATCTAGTTCTAATAATTCCCTAAAATACTCATAATAACCATTTGGCGCTTTTCTAAAATACTCCAAATAATTTTTAGTATATCCATCCTTTTTATAATCACCGATTTCCAAAACATCATTAATACATAATATATCATAATCTAAATCCATTTTATTATACATTCTAGATTCTGTAATAAATTTTTCATTACATTCTATTTCATGATGATATTTCTTTCTAACAGAGGTTTTAAAAACTAAACATTTCTCACCAGTCATATTTTCCCTAAAATACAAACTAAACATATCAGTTCTCATAAAATTCTCTGGAAATTTTCTTCCACTGATATTTCCTCTTTCATTTCTCTTCAAAAAACATAATGCATATAATTCATCATCTTCTAACAAAACTTTAGAATATTTCCTAATTATGTCCATTGCCTCAACAGTCAAATAATCATCAGAATCACATGTAAAACATATATCACCAGTAACTTCAGACATCAAATTGTTTATTGCCACCATTTTTCCCATATTATGTTGTGTAAAATACTTTACATCAATTATCCCCTGTTTTAAAAATCCATCAACAACCAATTTAGTCTTATCAGTTGAGCCATCATCCATAATTAACCATTCAAAATCTACACCTGAATTCTTATTAACAACTAAACTATTATACAATTTCTCTATATCTTCAGCTCGATTATATGTTGCTGTTAACACAGAAACTTTCATTTAAAACTCCTCATTAAATAAATTTTTAACATTTCTTACAATATTGTCATAATATTCTTCAAATTTTTGAGAACTAATCTTTTTAACATCATTATTCATACCAAGTTCTTTAATCATCTTTGAAAGACCTTCAAAAATACCTTTTCAGTATTAGGAACAATCATTCCATTCTCATAATCACCAAAACTCTCCCTTGCAGCAGTATCTGTAATAATTATCTTTTTATTTAATATCTTTGCTTCTTCAACAACCATCCCATATCCCTCAAAATAGGACAACAAACAAAATATATCAGCATTTTTAATATATGGATAAGGATTTTCTCTTTCTCCCAAAAGCATAAAATTAACAGTCTCACCCAAAGAATCAATCTGTTTTTGAAGTTCCAATCTAATTGGTCCATCACCAACTATATAAACATTTGAATGAACACCACTTTTCTCCAATTCATGATAAATTTTAATAAACCTATCAATTCCTTTTTGAAAAGTCAATCTCGAAACCATCACCAAATTAATAGTTTTATCATCATAAGGCAAATCTTCACTTTCATTACTTTTAAAAATTATTTTATTATAATCCAAATAATTTCTAATAATTACTGCATTTTTTTGTTTTCCATATATATTTTCAAAATCTCTTTTATTTTCTTCACTAACAAACACCAAATTATTATATTTACTATAAAATTTTCTATCTACAATTTGTTTAATTTTAGCTTTGACACCATTTCCATATATCTTCGAAATATCAACATGAATCCAAGCAATCTTTTTAATCCCTTTTATTTTAGAAAATAATCTAACTATAGGACCTTCCAAAAAAGATATCGCAACATCATAATCACCTTTTATCTTATAAAAAAACAATAATCTAAGTGATTTCATCAATATTTGAACTTTATTATATTCTTTAAAAGGCTTCTTATACAAATTGATTACATTAATTCTAGAATCTAGTTCTTTTTCAAGAACACCTCCACCATATATAGAAAATATTGTAATATCATAATCATCTTCAACCAATCTATTACATAAATCAACGAGAACTCTTTCAGCTCCACCAATTGTTAAACTAGTTATTCCAAATAACAACTTTTTCAAATATATATCTCCTTATAACTTCTTGAATAAATTACAATAAAATTTAAATGTTTTATTATTAACAGTTCTCATATAAAAATTTTTTCCATTATTAATTTTCAACAATTTATTTTTTTTCCAATCAGGAAATTTTGTGTTTAAATTAGTCCACGTTTCATAACACAATCTATTTCTAGCAACATCATCTTTTATCTTACACATTCTTTTTAACGAACTACATAACAAAATTCTAGCATAAGAATACTCAAGTTCTCTACGATATTTATCATATATTTTACTCTTGCGATAATAATCAAACACATCATCAAATATATTAAAAATTTGTGCTGTCTTATAACTAGGTTCTTTAGACTGAGAATTTTCTCTCTGAACATAATAAACTAACGGTTCTTCAACAAATGCAAAACTATTAATATTAGGAATTAGTTTATAAAAAAATTCAATATCTTCAAAATATAATCCTTTAGGAAATAATTCAGTAATTACACTTCTTTTTATTAATTTATTCCATGCAACAACTCTTCCATATAAAAGCATTTCTTTCTTATTTTTATAACGAATACCTTTATCAATTCTAGTTTTATTTGGATAAACCCAATAAAAATCACATTCAACATAATCATAATCTTTTTCTAATGCTTTATTATACATCTTTTCATAAATCGTAGAATCAACATAATCATCAGAATCAACAAATGCAACATATCTACCTTTTGCATGCTTTAATCCAAAATTTCTAGCATCAGATAATCCACCATTTTCCTTATTATAATATGAAAAATTGTCATATTTTTCTACATATTCCTTCAATATATCTTCAGAATCATCTTTCGATCCATCATTAACAGCAATAATTTCAATATCCTTAAAAGTTTGTTTTACTAACGAATTCAAACACTTTCTTAAATACTTTTGAACATTATATACAGGAACAATTACACTGATTTCTGCCATATACACCTCTCTAATATTTTATAAAAAATATTATCTTCTTTATAAAAGATTTCACATTTCTTACAGCAATATATTTATAAACTCTTCTTTTTCTCAATTCTTTATGAAAAATACTTTTTAAATTATGACATAAATCATTTTCCACAACAACTAATGAATACATTGCATACATATAAGCATTTTCTTTAGTAAACTTATCAATCTTTAATTTATTTATTTTATCAATCAAATTATCAAAATTGAATAAAATATCAATCATTTTCTTTTCCATTTTTTCAATAGACTTATTTCTCATAATACTATCACTAGACATTACATAATTATATTCATATTTTCCTATTGATACAGCAGTCTTGGCTTTAAGAATCATTAAAATCATTTTTGCATAATCTTCATGATATCTTCCTTCAGGAAACTTCTCAAAAATCTTCTTTTTAATTGCATAACACCAAACACAAGATAATAAATTATCTTTTCCAAACAAATAATTAAAAGCTTCAGAGCCATTACAAACATCAAACTTAACCAAATCAGGATATGAACAAGCCAAATCAAGATCATTTTTTATATAATTATAATCTTCTTCAGTAATTAGTGCATTCCATTTTATTAAATCAATACCTTTTAAAATATATTCTTCAATATCACAAAGTAAAGAACTTTGAATATAATCATCAGAATCAACAAATATCAAATATTCCCCACTTGCACTCTTAACAGCTTTATTTCTGGCTGCAGAAATTCCCTGATTTTTTCCACTATTAATATATATAAAATTATCATAATCACTATATTTTAAAATATGTTCATGTGTAGAATCACTAGAAGCATCATTAACTACAATAACTTCATAATCTAAACTACACTTATTAAGTTCAAATATAGAATTTAAGCATTTATCTATTGTTCTTTCAGCATTATAAGCTGGCACAATAAAACTAATCATCTTTTCTCCTAAAATTAGCTAAAAACCTTTTTTAGCTCATTTATTATATCTTTATTAAATTTTTCAGGATCAAACTTTTTCTTTATTTCAAAACCTTCATCCAAAAATTTTTTCATACCATCATAAACACCATCAAGTGAATTTTCTGTAACAATGCCAAATTTATCTTTAATATCTTTATTAGCATCAGAAACTAACGTAGTAACAATTGGTTTATTTAAAATCATTGATTCAACAAACACTACTGGATAACCCTCAAATTGTGATGACATAAGCAAACAATCAGATTTTTTTAAATATGGATATGGATTTTCTTTCACTCCCAAAAATTCAATATTTTTAACACCATTAGCTTGTTTAAAATATTTTTCATCATCAATACCAGCACCAATAAAAACAACTCTAAACTTATACTTATCCCTATTTAACTTTTTAGTAGCAGCAATTATTCTACTAAGTTTTTTTTGTTTTTCATCATGTCTACCAATATTAATAAAAGTAATTTCTTTACTTTCTTTACTTTCTTTAAAATCATCAACTTTTTCATTTGATTTATTAATTATTTTTTTATAATCAATCAAATTATTAATAAACATTGTCTTATTCGCAAACTCATGCATCTTTATATCAAAAACTGCCTTATCATAATTTGATACAAATATTATTTTCTGATATTCAAATACCTGTAAATTATAAAAAAACTCTTTATACTGTTTTACATTATTATTATAAAAGCTCATATAATCATTATGTACAAATAATATTGGGTTTTTGCTTGAAACTCTAGCCACAAAAGAACAAGGAAAACTATAAGTAGCATAACACACAGAATAATCAAACTTATTTTTATACTTAGCTTTAAACATCATTTGTTTAATAAAATTTTGCACTTTTCTAACCAAAACATTTGAGCTACTTGATTTTCTATATTCAATAACATTTATATTTTCAGGCAATTCTTTCAGAAAAATTCCTTCTTTTTTTTCAAGTACAAGAGTAATTTCATAATCATTACATATTTCTTTTAACAAATTAATCAATGCAGTTTCAATTCCACCAACATCAAGCGAATATGCTGCAAATAATAATTTCTTCATACTATCTCCTATTTATGAATTATTTCAACATCATAACCAATAAATAATCCAGACTCTATTACACCTGTAATATTTTTAATCTTTTTTTCTAAAGATTCATCTATTTTATCAAATCTAACATCTAAAATTGAATTTCCATTTTCAGTTTCACCTCTAAATGCAATGTCAACAGCACCAAGTCTCATCAATTCCTCACTAACATACTCTTCAGACGTAGGAAACACTTCCACTGGAACAGGATGCTTTTCACCAAGAGAATTAACAAATTTAGAATCATCAATTAAAATATATGTCTTTTTAGAATTAAGAATATTAAGCTTCTCTTTAAACATTGCAGCTCCCATACCCTTAATCATATTATTATTAGAATCCACTTCATCTGCCCCATCAAAAGACCAATCAATGCTCTTATAATGTAATTCTGCTGTTTCTATTCCATATTCTTTGCATAGCTCAAACATATATGAAGATGTTGGAACAGCCGTAATTTTAATTCTTTTCTCCTTAACCATCTTTCCTATCTCAATACCAGTTAAATAAGAAGTAGAACCAGACCCAAAACCAATAGTTTGACCATCTTTAACAAATTCTAAAACTTTTTTCGCTAATTTAATCTTTTCTTCTTTATTATCAATTAAATCAATGTCCATATTGCCTCCATTTATACACCATTATTTTATCCTTAAATGCCAGATTTGTAAAGGCTTTTAGCACTTTAAAATCTTAATAATATTATAAAACCATAAAAATAAGAGGCTTTCAAAAAGCCTCTATATATTTCTATATATTATAAAAATCTTTTACCTTTTTTATGTTTATTATTATTTTCATCATTAAAAGATGTTGTAATATTTTCATCAGATTCAGGTGTTTCTTCAAAATCAGAATTCAATATCTTTGGCTCATATCCACCTAAAATACTTGCCTTTTCAATATCTTCTTTTTTTACAAAATTATCATCTGGAATATAATCATTATCTAATGTACTTTGATTTAAATTATCATTATAATCCATTCCATAATCATCTTCATTACTTTCATTGTAACCTTCTTGGTCATAATCATCATCATTATCATCAATAAAACCATATTCCTCATCATCTGATTTTTTTGCTTGTTTCTTACTAACAATTAATAAAATAATTAATGTAATAATTAACAACAATATAATTCCTAAAATAACACCAATGATTAATTTAAAATTCAACTTCTTTTCAGGAGCTTTATTAGATTGCTCAGTAATTGCAACTTCTGGCGCAACAGCAGCAGCTTTATTAACCTTAATAGTATAAACTGTTTTTTTAGGATTTTCTGTATCAGCGTTTTCATTAGCCAATGTAATAGTAATTACATTTTCCCCATCCTGTAAATCTTCATTACCAGAAACAGAAACCTTTATTCCATCAGAGCCATCAGGTAAAGTTGTATCAACTTTAATTGCTTTAACTATATTAGAAACATTTAATGAATATTCCAATGTTTCTGCATTAAATGTTTTATCAAGTGGCAACTCAACATTATTACCATTTTCATCAGTATATGATAATTTTAATGTTGCCAATCTCATATTTTTATCTTCAGAAATTTCAGGCTTAATCAACTTGATTGTATAAGTTTTTGTTTCGCCATTCTCTGCAGTGACAACTAAATTATAAATATTCGTACCAACTTTAACTTCTTTAGTTCCTGTACCTTCAACTTTTTCCTTACTATCTTCTTTAGACGCATTTATAGATATTTTTCCAAGTGTCTTATAATCAAAATCATAAGGAAAAGATAATATATATGATGTTTGGCTTCTATTAAAAGCAGGTGATAAAGTACCCAAACTTGTTGAAATATTTTTCAAATAATTATTTGAAGATTTATTTGCTTTAGTTGTATCAATTGCTTTCTCAACAGCTATTTTATTAGAATTTGCAACATCTTTTTTGCTTATTTCTTCAGAAGATTTCTTAGGTTCTTCTTTTTTAGGCTCCTCTTTTTTAGGCTCAGCTTTAGTTTTAATAGTCGCTACAGAAGTAAAATTCTCTGGGACTAAATCTTTATTAACAGTTCTTCCACTAAAAGTTACAGTATAAGTTTTAGAATATCCATCTGGAACTTTAAAACTATATCGTCCAACCGCACCAGAAAACTCTTGTGCTGTTAATGAAACTTGAATTACTCTATCACCACTAACATCTCCACCTTTTAAATTAACAACTGATACTTTTGTTAAATCTGGATATGAAACATTGTTAATTTTAAAACTTGTTACATTAGTTGTTGAACTTACATCAATTGTAACTATAGAACCAGGTTCTACATTGCTTTTATCAGTACTAACAACCCTAGCATAAACTGATTTAAAATTAAAAAAAACAGTAAATACAGTAGCTAAAAATATCGTAATTAAAATTTTATTTATTTTCTTCATTTTTTACCTCTTTAATATTTAATTTCATTTAATCCTATTGTATATCTCAATATTCGAATTGCATCTATTTCATCAGAATTACCATCTTTGTCAACATCAGCAGCCTCATTTTGTATATTATTAAATTGAATTATATCTATAGATTTTCTTAAAATTAAAATTGCATCTATTTCATCAGTATAACCATCACCATTAACATCACCTACCTTGATGATTTTATAGTCATTATTATCTATCTTAACAGTAGTTCCAGTTCCTAAATCATTATTAGAAATATCTTTAACATTACTATATTTCTTTTTCAAATCATCAGCTTTAGCATCAGGAGAAACTCTAATTATCTTCTTCTCATCATTCTTATTATCTATTAAACTAGAATTTCCATTGTCTGGTTTTTTCTCCGGTTGTGGAGCAGGCTGCACATTAGGTTGTGGCGCAGGTTGTACACTTGGTTGTGGCACAGGATTATTATTTTGTCCATCATCTGTTTTACCATTTACATTTACCAAATAATCACTAGCAACATATCCTTCTGCTCCTTCAGCAGTAGTTATTTTATACCAAGTATATCCATTTACTTTTTCATTAACTTTTTCAGTAACTGTTACTAAAACACCATCACCTAAATGACGAATATCTTGAGCACTAGTTGAAGGTGAAGCTCTCATAATTAAATAATCTTTAACTTTTACTCTATAGATATTATCAGATTTATTAATATCAGCTAAGAAATTTCTAGCAACAAAACCTTTTTTACCATTTGGTAATTCAACTCTATCCCAAATATAACCACCTATATTATATCTACCTGTATTGTCAACTCTTGTAAGAATCGAATTTTTACTCAATCTCATTATAACAGGTTCAGTTGTACTAGGGCCTGCCCTTAAAGCTACATCATCACCATTAATTACCATCACTTCATTAGAATTTTTAACATCATTTACTTGTTCCCAAACATCATAATCAAATTTAACATATCCAAATGTACCATCAACTAAAACAACTCTATGCCAACCATCACTAGTTCTCATAGTAGACAAAACTATAGTACTACTATTAGCTACCTTAGCAATTGATTTAGAAGAAATACTAGGACTCTCTCTAACATTCCAATTATTATGATTATTTTTTAATTGTATATTAATTGGACCAATATCAATATTTCCATTTGGTTCTGGTGAAGGATTAGATGGCATATTATTATAAACTGGAATTACTAACACAACATCATTATCAAGTACACCATTAATCTTTGACATTTTACTTTTTAATATACTTGCTTCTGTTCTAGGAGCATCCACATTTTGCATATATTGATGCATATATAAACTACCTTTTGATTCAACATCAAATTTTTGTAAATACAAAGTATCTTGCTTTTCATTTATATAATCAGTTCCTATTTTTTCAATGCCACCTCTAAGACCTTTCTCAAAAGTATCCCAACCTTTATCCTTTGCTCTTTGCAAAGCATTTTTAATAATTTCAGAAACACCATTACCACTTGCATTAATATTAAAAGGATTATAGTATGACTTTCCATCAGAATCCATTTTCCATGTAGAACTACCCTTATACCCTTGTTCTTGAATAATTCTTGCTACAACAAAAAATACATTTATACTATATTCTTTTGAAACTTTATTAATTATTCTAGCATTCTCCATATTATCAAAAAATGTATCTTTTAAAGCTGTTTTTACATTTTCATCAGTAACATCAAAATATGATAATTGCATAAACTGTAAAATTGATGAATTATTTACATCAAGCCAATTTCTAGGATCCATTATATAAGATATCGCCATATCAGATGCAGCTCTCCAAGAACCATTATCATAAGTTTGATTTCCAACAATCCACTCACCATATTTTCCTTGAATCAAAGAACGAGGTGAACTACCAACACCATCCCCTTCTCTTCTAATGACTTCATTCCAATCAAGACCAGTTTCCATTATCTTAATCTTCCAATTTGGCCTCTCTCTTCTGATATTATCAAGCTTAGCTTTTAATCCAGGATATTTTCCTTCATTCAATTGTCCATTATAATCAAATCTATGAGAATCCGCCAACACTGACGAATTTGTAAAAATCATATTCATTCCAACAAATAAAATAATAATTATTAAAATACTTGCTAATAATTTCTTTATCATTTTTCCTCCAACTTCTTTCGTTAATTATCAATAAAATCATAACATTAGTATTTTTACTAGTCAATAAAATTGTAAAATTGTGAAAAAAATGAAATATAACTAATATTACATAAAAAAAGAGATATGGATTCAGCAAGCTAAAATAGCAATGCTTTAAATTCCACATCTCAATATATTACAACTTATCCCAAAAACTTTTCTTCTTAATAGGTGGTTGTTCATTCATTGTTTTAGCTAATGCCTCAAACAATTCCCTTTGTTCTTTAGTCAATTTTTTAGGAGTCTGAACCTGTACATTAAATATCAAATCTCCTGGAACCTTAGAATGAATTCCAACGAAGCCTTTTCCCTTTAATACAAATTGATCACCAGATTGTGTTCCAGAACTTATTTCATATTCCACACTATCACCATCAACAGTAGGAATCCTCAATGTTCCTCCAAGAGTAGCCTGTGTAATCGTAATAGGAAGTGTTAATCTAACATTGTTTCCTTCCCTTTCAAATGGAGTATTATTCTTTATCTTTACATTTAAATAAATATCACCATCTTGGCCACCATTCTTTCCTGGTTCACCTTTTCCTCTTAAGATTAAAGATTGTCCATTATCAACTCCTGCAGGTATTGTGACACTTATATTAACAGTTTTCCTATATTCACCTTTACCACCACATTTTTCACATGGCTCTTTAATAATTTTTCCAGTACCTCTACATTTTTCACAATCATGAACAGTTTGAAAAGCTCCAAAGCCTCCTATTCTCTGTGTAGTAGAAACCTTACCAGTTCCATTACAATTAGGGCAAGTTTCAACACTAGTACCTTTCTTAGCACCTTTTCCATCACAATCTTCACATTTTACATTTTTACTAATCTTAAACTCTTTAGTAACACCTTTAAAAGCCTCTTCAAAAGATATCGTGATATTAGCTTCTAAATCATTTCCTTTTCGTGGTGCATTAGGATTAGAAGATCTAGACGAAGATCTTCCTCCAAATCCACCACCAAAGAATGATGAAAAAATATCACCTAAATCAACATCTCCAAAATCTCCAGAAAAGCCTGAAAATCCAGAAGTACTGTATCCTCCAAATCCACTTCCACCAAAAGAAGGTCCATCAGCAGAACCAAATTGATCATAATTTTTTCTCTTTTGAGGATTTGATAAGACCTCATATGCCTCACCAACCTCTTTAAATTTGGCTTCTGCTTCAGCTTTATTATCAGGATTAGCATCAGGGTGCCATTGCTTAGCTAGCTTTCTATAAGCTTTTTTTATTTCATCATCAGAAGCGCTTTTGTCAACTCCCAATACTTCATAATAATTCTTTGCCATTTATACCTTCCTTATTATTTTTCTTCGCTTTCTGCTTCAGTAGCTCCTTTATTATCAGAAGACTCTGTGTTTTCTGCATTTGCAGTAGCATCTTCAGGCTTTTTAGCAGTTTGAGCATACAATTTTTCAGAAATTGAGTAAAATACTTGTGTTAATGAATCTGTAGCTTTTTTAATTTCTTCAGCATCTTTTCCTTCTAATGCTTTATTAACTTTTTCAATTTCTGCTTCAGCTTTAGCTTTTTCTTCACCACTAATCTTATCACCCAATTCATCAATTGTTTTTTGACAATTATAAACTAAACTTTCAGCATTATTTCTTGCTTCAATTTCTTCTTTCTTTTTCTTATCTTCTTTAGCATGTGCTTCAGCATCTTTAACAGCTTTATCAATTTCATCATCAGTCAAATTTGTAGAAGCTGTAATAGAAACTTTTTGTTCATTACCTGTAGCCATATCTTTAGCAGAAACATGAACAATACCATTTGCATCAATATCAAATGTAACTTCAACTTGTGGAACACCTCTTGGTGCAGGTGCAATACCCGTCAATTGAAATCTTCCTAAAGTTTTATTATCCATAGCCATTTCTCTTTCACCTTGTAAAACATGAACTTCAACAGAAGTTTGTCCATCAGCAGCTGTTGAAAAAATTTGTGACTTCTTTGTTGGAATTGTTGTATTTCTATCAATTAATTTTGTAAATACACCACCATATGTTTCAATTCCTAATGATAATGGAGTAACATCAAGTAATACTAAATCTTTAACATCACCAGATAATACACCACCTTGAATAGCTGCACCAATAGCAACACATTCATCAGGATTAATTCCTTTGTCAGGTTCTTTTCCTGTAATCTTTTTAACCATTTCTTGAACACAAGGAACTCTTGTAGAACCACCAACTAATAATACTTTAGAAATATCATCAGCTGTTAATTTAGCATCTTTTAAAGCATTTTCAACAGGAATTCTTGTTGAATCAACTAAATCCCTAATTAAATCTTCAAACTTAGCTCTAGTTAAAGTAATATCCATATGTTTTGGACCAGATTGGTCAGCTGTGATAAATGGTAAATTAATTTGTGTTTGTTGCATTCCAGAAAGTTCAATTTTAGCTTTTTCTGCAGCTTCTTTTAATCTTTGCATAGCCATCTTATCTGTTGATAAATCAATTCCATCAGATTTCTTAAATTCTGAAACTAAATAATTAATAATTCTTTCATCAAAGTCATCACCACCAAGTCTTGTATTACCATTAGTAGATAAAACTTCAAAAACGCCATCGCCGATATCAAGTATTGATACATCAAATGTACCACCACCTAAGTCAAATACCATAATTTTTTCATCTTTATCTGTTTTATCCATACCAAAAGCCAATGCTGCAGCTGTAGGTTCATTTATAATTCTTAAAACTTCAAGTCCTGCAATTTTACCTGCATCTTTAGTAGCTTGTCTTTGTGAATCATTAAAATAAGCAGGAACTGTAATAACAGCTTGTGTTACTTTTTGTCCTAAATAACTTTCAGCATCTGCCTTTATTTTTTGTAAAATCATTGCAGAAATCTCTTGTGGAGAAAATTCGTCTCCATCAATTTTAATCTTATCTGCTGTACCCATTTTTCTTTTAATAGAAATAATTGTGTGATCTGGATTTGTAACTGCCTGTCTTTTAGCAATTTGTCCTACTAATCTTTCACCATCTTTTGAAAATGCAACAACAGATGGTGTAGTTCTATTTCCTTCTGAATTTGGAATTACAACAGCTTCTCCACCTTCCATAACTGCAACACATGAATTTGTTGTTCCTAAATCAATACCAATAATTTTTCCCATAATATATACCTCCAAAATTTATTTTTAATTTATTTTAATTGGCAACTACAACTAAAGAATGTCTAATGACCTTATCTCCAATCGTATAACCTTTTCTATATTCTTCTTTAACAATTTTTTCTCCAAGATCTTTATCAACAACCATTGAGATTGCCTCATGTAAACTTGGATCAAAAGGATATCCGACAGCTCTAATCTCTTTAACATTATTATTTTCAAGAATTTGTTTAAATTGATTTAACACCATCTCAATACCATTTTTATATTTTTCATCATCTGTATGTGCTTGACAAGCTTTTTCAAGATTATCAATTGCAGGAAGAATTTGTCCAACAACTTGAGCTAAAACAGAATCATACATTCCTTCTCGCTCCTTAGCACTCCTCTTCTTAAAATTATCAAATTCTGCAACAAGGCGAATTATTCTATCCTCGTTATCTGCGATTTCTTTATCCTTTTCTTTTAACTTTAACTCATAAGCATTATCAGATGTCTTAAACTCTACATTAGTATCATTAGAATCTTGTACATCACTCTTATTAGCTTCTCTTCTTAAATTCTTTAAGAAATCACTATCAGCGGCATGTTTATTACTCATCCTTATTACCTCCTCTCCTTTTATTTATCTTATTATTATGCTCTTCAAGAAATCTAATATTTCCATTTCCAAGCATCAAAGGTATCTTAATATTTTCTATTTTTTCACCTTCATTAAGTTTTTTATTTATATATTTTAAAGCAGAAATCACTTTTGAATAATTCATTCTTGTAGGACCAATAATACCAATTGTACCCATATCTTTTCCATTAACTTCATTTTTAAAAGCTATTATACTCAAATCCTTAAGTCCATTTTCAGAATTTCCTATATAAATTTTAAAATCATCTGTTTCAAACGAACTATCAACATTACCAGAAAGTAAATTAACTATTGTCTCTCCATTATCTAAAATTCCATAAAACTTCTTAGCAAGTTCATTACTTCTAAACTCAGGATTATCTAATAATCTATCAGCACCCTTATAATACAACTCATCAGAACTATTAATAAATTGTGTTAACTTTTTAGCAATTGGCTTAATAACATTTGCTTTAACATTCATTTCATTAATAATGTATTTTTCAAGTGGAACATTTATTAAAGATAATGGCCTACCTTTTAATTTATTATTAAAAAATACTGTCAATGTATCTACTTGTTCTTGAGAAATATCATCATTAAATTTAATTATAGTTTCTTTAACCATTCCATCTTCTGTTAAAATAACTGCCATAAGCATTCTATTTCCTAAAAGCATAAACTTTATTTCTTGAATAATCTGATCACTCATATTAGGTGCAATTGATATAGCAGTATAATGTGTAACTTCAGATATAGTATTAGTTGTAATTTTAGTTAATTCTTCAATTTCTCCATTGAGTCTCCTTATTTCTTCAAAGGTTCCGTTGAAATTCTCCACTTCTTTAGATAGGTCATTATAGTCTTCCTCTGTACGCTTAACATTTTTTCGAAGAGCTTCTATGCCATCAATAATCCAAGTTGAAAATAAGAGCTGCCATAAGAATTTTAACATTGTAGTCTATAGAAAATACCATCTAAATCTTAATTCTACGGACAGGATAGTTAATAAGTAGTATTTTTCAAGAGAAGTATCTGCACTTGAAAATTGTTTGCTTTTGAGCATTATGCTTTTTTTAACTGCAATATTAATTTTTTTATTTCTTTTTGCATCTCTATGATGCTCATGCTGTTGCTGTATATTTAAAAAAGACAAAAATTGGTTACATTCCGAGAGTAAATAACAAAGAGATCTCAAAACTTTTAGAAGCAGGTTATGCTGATCTTTTTACGGCAAAAATAAATAGAATCTCTCCAGAAGAAGATCCAGAAAATCAGATTGGCATTGTTTTTCTTAAAATGAACACTAAGAAATAATTTTCCTAGTTCTTTTTCCTTTTGCTTTTAGAGGGTAAATTCCTAGAATACAGGAAATTTATTTCTTTTTTTATACAATGGCTAAAGAAACAACTTCCGCTTTTGAATCTCAACTTTTTAAAGCAGCGGATAAACTCAGAAAAAATATTGATGCTGCTGAATATAAAAATGTTGTACTCGGATTAATCTTTCTCAAATATATCTCAGATAGTTTTGAGGAGCTTTATCGTAAACTTCAAAATAAGGAAAATTCTCCTTATGATGATCCAGAAGATAGAGATGAATATATTGCACAAAATATCTTTTTTGTTCCTCCACAAGCGAGATGGTCAATCATTCAATCTAGAGCTAAGCTTCCAACAATCTGACTAGAGCTAGATCAAGCTATGGATGCGATAGAAAAGGAAAATCCACAGCTCAAAAATGTTTTGCCTAAAGTCTTTGGAAAGCCAAATTTGGATATGATGGCACTTGGAGGATTGATTGATCTGATTTCCAATACTGAACTAAAGGAACAAAGTCAGAATTCTAAAGATCTTTTTGGAAGGGTGTATGAGTATTTCCTCGGAGAATTTGCCAATGCTGAAGGGAAAAAGTGAGGGCAGTTCTATACTCCAAAAGCGATCGTAAAATTGATGGTAGAGATGATTGAGCCGTATCAATGACTCGTCTATGATCCTGCATGTGGAAGTGGAGGAATGTTTGTCATGAGTGAAAAATTTATCAAAGAACATCAAGGAAATATCCAAGATATCACGATTTATGGTCAAGAGTCTAACCAAACTACTTGGAAGCTCTCCAAGATGAACCTTGCAATTCGCAATATCAATTCTCAGTTTGTAGCATGGAATACCGAAGGTTCTTTTCTCAAAGATGCTCATCCTGATCTCAAGGCTGATTTTGTTTTAGCGAATCCTCCTTTTAATCAGTCAGACTGGGGACAAGAATTACTCCAATGAGATGCAAGATGGCAATATGGAACTCCTCCATCTGGAAATGCAAACTTTGCTTGGATGCAGCATATGCTCTATCATCTCAAACCTACAGGAGTGATGGCAACCGTGCTCGCCAATGGATCGCTCAGTTCAAATACTAGAGGAGAGGGAGAAATTAGAAAAAATCTGATCCAAAATGGACTGGTAGAATGTATCGTAGCCTTGCCGAAGCAACTATTTTACAATACAGGAATCTCTGCTTGTATCTGGTTTCTCAGGAGAGGAAGAACAGATAATACCGATAATATCCTCTTTATTGATGCTTCAGAGATGGGATTTATGAAAGATAGAGTCCATAGAGAACTCTCAGATGAGGATATCGCAAAGATTGCTGACACTTATCATAATTGGAGAAAAGAAACTAATTATGAAGATGAGCTCGGATATTGTAAATCAGCTCCACTTGCAGAAGTAGAGGCACAAGGCTTCGTGCTTACTCCTGGGCGTTATGTAGGGATCCCAGAAGCAGAAGATGATGGAATTCCATTTGAAGAAAAGATGCAAACATTGACTGCACAGCTCGCCGATCAGTTGACCAAAGAACAAGAGTTGAACGAGGAGATTAAAAATCAGCTTTCTAAACTTGGTTTTAACTTGTAAAAAGGAGAAAAATGCACGAAAAATTAGCATTATTTCAAGAACAAAAAATTCGTCGTCATCGAGACGAAAAACAAGAAAAACGATATTTTTCCGTGATAGATATTGTTTGAGTGTTGGTATGACATACAGATTACCAAAAAGCAAAAAGTTATTGGACTACACTAAAAAATAGATTAAAAGTAGAATGATCTGAAGTGGTCACAAATTGTGACCAGTTGAAAATGTTGGCTCAAGATGGTAAAATGAGACTTACTGATGTTGCTGATGTGGAAACTATTCTCCGCCTTGTCCAGTCTATCCCTAGTCCAAATGCAGAACCGTTTAAACTGCGATTGGCAAAAGTTGGATATGAAAGAATTCAAGAAACTATTGATCCTGCCCTTAGTATGGATAGAGCGAGAGTAAACTGGAAAAATATGGGTAGAAGTGAAAAACGAATTCAGCAAAGGATGATGGGACAAGAGACGAGAAATAAACTAACTGACTATTGGCAAGAACATGGTATCAAAGAGCAAAATGAATATGCAATACTTACTAATATCATCCATAAGGAGCGAACAGGAATGAGTGTAAAAGAGCACAAAAAATTAAAAAATCTCAAGAGTCAGAACCTCAGAGATCATATGTCAGAGGCAGAATTGATCTTTACAGCATTGGCTGAGCTTTCTACTCGTCAGATTGCCTCATCTACAAATGCCGAATGAATGAAAGAAAACAAAGTTGCGAGCAAAAAGTGATGAGCAATAGCAAAGCAAGCAAGACAAAAACTAGAAGATCAGACAGGAAAATCAGTCATTACCTGAGAAAACTTTTTGCCAGCAAAAAAGAAAAAATCAAAAAAAGATTAAAAATAGAAAAAAAGTGAAAAACAAATTAGATATTGAATTGATTGAAGAGCTTATTATAGAGGAAAAATTTTTATTTGAGTAAACAAAAACCCTATACACACTACGAGGAACCTCCGGAACCCCATGCATAGGGAATTACATTGATGCCATCAGTATACTACAAAAAATATAAAAATCAAGTGATTTAGGTTGACAAAATATTATTATGTGTTATAAAGATTAAAAATCAGACTTTTATTTTGTTATTTGTTATGTTTATGAAAAAATGGCTAATTTGAATACTCGGGTTCTTATGAACTTGAATTGTTGGTATCTCTGCATGAATCTTATTTAATGTAAGCTATTATGTTTTTTGTTTATGAATATGGACTGCGTATGTTTTATTTGCTTTTATTATTAGCTCTCGGATTCCTAAATGGTTTTGATTATATGAGGAAAAATGGGTTCAGGATGCAGATGTGAGCGGCTTAACTAAATGAGGAACTTGGCTTATGCTCTTTTTATTTATGATTTTTCTTTTATTAGGACGAAAACTCTATACTCTTGGTTGGGTTTCTTTATCTGCTCAAGAAGCTGCAAACTGGGTATCTACTCATGTTATTTTTGAGGCTTGAAAATTACCAAAGATAGATATTTATTAGTTACAGTATTTATATTATATATGTTTTTATTTTTCTATAAAATAAGAAATGAAAGAACAAATTAAATCATGGCATTACAAGGCTTGAGAGGAAGATTATTTCTCAAAATATGTTTTTCAATATTTAGCATTTATCTGATATGTTCAGAAAATAAAATATCAAAAAGATAAGGATCGTGATGCTATTCAGTGTTTAAAACAAGACAGTGACATTAAAAATAAATATTTAGCTAGATTAGAAAATCATCCTTGAATAAAACAATCATGGGAAAAAGTGATGGATGAATTAAGAAGTAGTCCATTATGAATTTTAAGATGAGCTTCAACGGTTGCAGAAGAAAACAAACGATGGAATTGTTCTCATTCAGTTATTAATCAAAAAACTCTACAAGAAAATGATAAAGATACTGGAGTTATTCATGATTTTTGAGATTGGGAAAATATGATAGAATTTTGGTATTCAATTAGGAATACATTATTTCATGGAGGTAAAAATGCAAATGATAGAAGAGATCAATTATTAGTAAAGCATGGATACAAAACATTGAGACCATTAGTTGCTTTATTTATTAAAGAATTAAACTAAAATGCCACAGATACCAGCAGGATGGGAAGAAACAACTTTACAGTTATGTACTCTTCCAGTTCAAGAAAAGATAAGTTTAACTCAAGTTTCTGAGGATAATTATATTTCGACAGAAAATATGCTCCCAAATATTTGATGAGTGGTGATTTCTTCTGGTTTACCAAATATAAATTCTATTACTAAGTTTCAAAAATGAGATATCCTGTTCTCTAATATAAGGACTTATTTTAAAAAATTATGGTATGCAACATTTACTGGGGGAGTATCAAATGATGTCTTAGTTTTTAGAGGAAATTATAGTAAAATTTATTCTAAGTTTTTATTTTATAGATTATCGGATAATTCTTTTTTTGATTATACAATCAAAACATCCAAATGAACAAAAATGCCTAGATGAGATAAAGAGGCAATCTGAAACTTCCCAATCCACCTCCCCCCCCTCCCAGAGCAGCAAGCCATCGCAGCAGTCCTCAGCTCCTTTGATGACAAGATAGAACTCCTCAGAGCTGAAAATCAGACCCTTGAGCAGATGGGGCAGGAGCTTTTCAAGGAGCGATTTGGTAAGTGGAAGGTTGGAGATGAGTTGCCTGAGGGCTGGAGAGTTGGGAAATTGGGGGAGAAAAATTTTGCAGAAATTATTGGAAGTTGAATTGAAAGATTTGATAGAGAAAAAATATATCTAGCTACGGCTGATGTGATAAACTCAAGTATATCTAATAGTAATACAAAAATAACTTATCAAGATAGACCATCTCGTGCCAATATGCAACCTACTGAAAAAAGTATTTGGTTCGCTAAAATGCAAGATAGTAGAAAACTCCTTATGTTTGATGATTATTCACAAGATGAAATAGAAAATTATATTTTATCAACTTGATTTGCAGGTATTAAAACTAGTGAACTATCTCATTATTATCTATGGTGTTTCGTGTTATCAGATGATTTTGATATGATTAAAAATAATATGGCTAACGGTGCGGTACAGATTGCTGTGAATAATAGTAATTTAGAAAAAATTGAAATTTTGATTCCTAATGAGGAATTTTTAAAAAAATTTAATGAATTTGTGAAGCCACTTTTCAAAAAGATATATTTAAATAACAAACAAATAACCTCTCTTTCAACTACTCGTGATCTGCTCTTGCCAAAGCTGATGAGTGGAGAAGTGAGAGTTGAGTTTTAGATTATGTATTTTTATTTATTAAAAAATTATGTAATATGGCAACTATTAAATCGTTTATTCAAGACATTTCTCCAGATCAAGATGAGATAAGTCAGATTTCTACATCAGGGAAAAATATTAGAGAAACAATAGAATGAAAATTAGATATTGTTTCTTCAAGTAAAATTACTGGTTCATATATCAGGCATACAAAAATATCTCCTATAGATGATCTAGATATTATTTTTCATATTAAGGCAGGAAATACATATATAGAATGGTATGATTTTCAAAAAAAAGAATGAAAAATCTATATTAAGGATGATTCTTATGAAACACATCCTTTAAAAAATTATGCAGTGTATAGTAATGGTAAATATTACATCTCTCCAAATAAAATTTTGAATAAAATAAAATCTTGTATTGCTGACACATATTCTACCACTCCAGATATTAAAAGAAATTGAGAATGTGTTACTGCTTATTTGTCTTCTTATGATCTAACAATAGATTGTATGCCATATACTTGAGTTTCTGATGATGAGTATATTTTAATTCCTACATCAGGTAATAATTTATATTGGAAAAAAAGTAATCCAGATTTAGATAAAGCAAAAATTGATGAATTAAATAATCCTGAACATTTCAATTGAAAATTGAAAGGAGTTATAAAGGTGATGAAATATTGGAATAAGTATAAAAATACCTGAGTTAAATTTAGATCTTATGTTTTAGAGTGTATAGTATATTATGCCCTAAAGGGTAATCCTTTTGTATATACAGCATCATATACTGATATTTTAAAGCAGGTAATAAAATATTTATATAATAAACAGAATCACAATATATTAGATATTCCAGGTTACGATTATATTCACTATAATCTAACTGATGAACAGTGGCAAAAGATCAAAGACTTATTAAATATATTATGGTCTAAATTAAGCGAATCGGAAGAAGACTTTATTTCTTATCTTACATCGTAATGAACAAAGATTTAAGTAAAGTGTTACAAAACTATTGAGAAAATGCAGGGTATAATGCAAAAATGTTTTTTAAATCTCATGATATAACAATTAGACTACAATTTTTTTTGTTGTTATTGCCAACAGTATTATGAATCATTTCTTTATCTATATGTAATGGTTGTAAAGTATTAGATATTATAAGTTCTATACTTTGAATATTTGCCTTAGTATATTTTATATATTATGGCAAAAATCAAGAACTATTTATGGAATGGGGAGAAAGATATTTAGATTTATATCATAAAATAGAATCATACTATAAAAACAATGCTTCATATGATAAAGAAATAATTGAAGATTTTAGAGATAGAATTGCCGAATTGAATCAAGAAAAAAAACCAGAATATCACTTTTGGGCAAAATGACGTGTTGAAAAAGTAATGGATAAAGAATTTACTTATCAAAATGAAAACAAACCTCGATATAAATAGATGAATTGTATATCTAATTTATAAAGAAGCCTGTCTAAAAACACATCCACCTTTTACCAAAAAAGTATATACCTTTTGCTCAAAAGATATATACCTTTTCATGAAAATGTACGGATATTTTTTGGATTACTTCTTGAGTTTTTCATACTTTGCAGTAGCGAGCATCGCCTTAAGCTCAGCTCCAGGGCGAAATTGGATCTTGTTGCCAGTGATATTGCTTGCGGTAAACTTTGCTTCAGTTTCAGCACCAGTGCTAGATACTGATACTTGAAATGATCCAAAGTCTCCAAACCTTACGATCTTCCCTTCTGAGAGATGCTTGATGAGGAGCTTGTTGAGATCATTGAGGACAGCAAGCATATCAGAGTCAGAAACTGTAGACCCAGCAGCTGCGATTTCCTTTGCCAAAGCTTTAAAGCTGATCTCTCCATCGGCTTTTGCTGAGGCGTAGAATTTTGCAGGTTCACTAGGTTTGAGAATGTTTTTTCTCTCAATGATGTTGTACTTGATCGCCATGATACTTCTTGGTTAAGGATAAAAACAACTTAACTCTAGTAATGCTTATCTATTTTGCAAGGCAAATTTTGTATTTCTTTGTTGTAAAATTAGAATAAATAAATATAGTCTTGCTGAAGCTCCACTTTGCCTTGAAGGAAGAAAATCTACAGAGAAGAGTTCCTCCCTGTTAGGGGAGGTGTCGCAAAGCGACGGTGGGGATATCTCCCTATTCAGTCAGATAGTAACTCGTGCAGCTCCCTTCTTGAGAGGCAAAAAATCTACACACTACAATTTTATTGATTCCACATTTACAGATGAACGAATCCACTATAGAAAATCTCCTTATCGAGCTCCTCCAGGTTCAAGGCTATAGTTATCAGCATGGCTCAGAGAGTAGCCCTCAAGCTACCCCTCAGCTCAGAAGCTCACGAGATGAAGTCCTCCTTGCTCCAATTCTCAAGATTCAGCTTAAGCTTATCAATCCAACCGCCTCAGATTCTGCTTTGCAAGAAGTCTATCAAAAGCTGACTCATCTTGAAGGTTCTGACCTTATATCTAGAAATGAGCAGTTCCACTATCGGCTCAGAGATGGGATCAAGGTTGAGTCTTTTAGCAATGGTGAGACGATCAATGAACAGATCTTTCTCGTAGATACTCAGCACCTTGAGAATAACGACTTTCGCGTGATCAATCAGTTTACCATCAAGGAAAACAATCAGGAAAAAAGATGTGATGTCGTGATCTTTGTCAATGGACTACCTCTTGTTCTCTGTGAACTCAAAAATCCATTAGATGAAAAAGCTGACCTCCAGAGAGCCTATACCCAGATCCACAATTATCAAATAGCTATTCCTTCTCTCTTTCATTACAATGGGCTTTGTGTGATCTCTGATGGGATGTTGGCGAGAGTTTCTACTTTTCCAGCTCCTTTTTCTCGCTATCTTGCTTGGAAATCAGGAGCTGATAAGGATTCCACTTCCTTTGAAATAGAGACGCTGGCTACTCATATGCTCGCTCCATCGGTTTTGCTCGATCTGATCCTCAACTATACTGTTTTTGAAACTCAGGAACAAAAAGACCAAAAAACCTGACAGATTTTTACCGTTAAACTCAAAAAGACCGCGGCATATCATCAGTATTACGCAGTACAAAAAGCTGTCCATGCTACCTTGCAAGCGGTCAATGGTGATCATAAAATCGGAGTAGTGCGACATACTCAGGGAAGCGGAAAATCACTCTCTATGGTTTTTTATGCGGGCAAGCTCATTACTCATCCTGCACTCAAAAATCCTACCTTGCTTGTGATCACAGATAGAAATGATCTTGATGATCAGCTTTTTCAGACTTTTTCACAGTCGCGTTCATTACTCAGGCAATCCCCACAGCAGGCAGAGTCTCGTGAGCATCTCAAAGAGCTTTTGAAAGTAGCGGGTGGAGGAGTAATCTTCTCTACGATTCAAAAATTCTCTCCAGAAGAGGGAAATGTCTTTGAAACCTTATCAGAGAGAGAAAATATTATCGTGATTGCTGATGAGGCACATCGTAGTCAATATGGTTTCAAAGCCAAAGCAGTACAAAAAGATCAAAAATCTGACCTTAGATATGGAAATGCCAAATATCTTAGAGATGCACTTCCCAATGCTTCTTTTATCGGATTTACAGGAACTCCAATTGAAAAGACAGATAAGTCTACAAGAGGAGTTTTTGGTGATGAGATAGATATTTATGATATCAGGCAGGCAGTAGAAGATGGAGCTACCGTTCCTATTAGTTATGAGGGTAGATTGATCAAGCTTGGAGTCGATCAGCAGGTACTTGAGCAGATTGATCAAGAGATCGAAGACTTTGACTGAGTTTCTCCCGCAGACAAGGATGCTATCAAATCAAGACTTGCTCAAGTAGAAGCCCTAGTTTGAAATCCGAAGAGACTCGAGCTTTTGGCTCAGGATTTTGTTGCTCATTTTGAGCAGAGGCAGGAAGTATTTGAGGGGAAGGTGATGTTTGTGGCTATGAGTAGAGGAGTGCTTGTTCGTCTCTATGATCAGATCGTTGCACTCCGTCCAGACTGGGCACAGCAAGGAAAGATCAAAGTAATTATGACAGCTTCAAGTGATGATCCTGAGGAGTTTCAACCGCATTTTACTACCTCTCAGCAAAGAAAAGACCTCGCTATCGCTTTCAAAAATCCAAAAGATCCTTTTCAGATTGCCTTGGTGTGTGATATGTGGTTGACGGGATTTGATGCTCCTTGTCTTCATACGCTTTATCTAGACAAGAAAATGCAAGGAGCCGCTCTAATGCAAGCTATTGCAAGAGTAAATCGTGTATACAAAGATAAACCATGAGGACTGATTGTTGATTATATAGGTATAGCTCAGGATCTGAGAGATGCTATGGCAGTTTATACGCAGAGTGGAGGAACAGGACTTGCAGTTCATCAAAAGCAAGAGAATATCCAAGAATTTTTGAGCAAATATGAAGTTGTTGAGCAGATGTTCCATGGTTCTGACTGGAAAGACTATTTCTTGGTTTCTTCAGAGCAAGAGAAGTTTAGAATTCTGAGCTGATCTTGTGATCGAATCCTTCAGTCTGAAGATTTGAAACAGAGATTTCTCAAAGAGTTTACTCAGCTCAATAAGCTTTTTACCTTAGCAATGCCATCTCCAGAGGCAGAGAGGCTTAGAGATGAGCTTGCATTTTTTCAGGCTATTAAAGTGAGTTTGATCAAAATTTCTAGATCTCGTGGAGAGAATATTGCTCTGGAGACAACGATTAGACAGATTTTGGATTGAGCTGTTGCACATGGAGAAGTCGTAGATATTTTCCAGTCTGTAGGAATAAATAAACCTCAGGTGGATCTCCTTTCTGATGATTTTCTCCTGGAAGTTAAAAATATGAAATACAAAAATCTTGCTCTCGAGTTGCTCAAAAGAATTTTAAATGATGAGATATCGATGAGACAAACTACAAATCTGGCTCAGGCAAAGAAGTTTTCTGAGATGATGACAGGAGTCTTTAAAAGATATACCAATGCACAGATCGATACTGCACAAGTATTGCAAGAATTATGCGATATTGCAGAGCATCTCCGCCTTGAAGATAATTCAGCAAAACAGCTGGGACTTACTCCAGAGGAATTCGCTTTTTATACTGTTCTTTCTCAAAATCAATCCACACAATTTCTTCAAGATGAGAAGATGAAAGAGCTGATTCATGCAATCGTTACTCGTGTTCGCAAGAGTGCAACTTGATTATGGCTCAAAAAAACCAATATTCAAGCAGAGCTCAGACTTCAGGTTAAAAAGCTTCTAATGCAATATGGCTATCCACCTGATCTTGCAAAAATGGAAGCAGATAAAGTCCTTGAACAAAGTGAACTTCTGGCTGAGCAGATGGCGCTTAACAGCTAAAACATTTAATTCAGACTCTCTCCCTATGCAGCACAAAGTCTACGGTTGTAAAGTCAATAAATTCTACCTCAATAAAC
>ERZ773267.225-NODE-225-length-42424-cov-3.559678_pt1 | contig 42424 bp, 39 predicted proteins | sample MGYA00511959_ERZ773267 | MGnify/ENA primary metagenome ERZ773267 (study PRJEB29015, sample SAMEA2738165) | human oral metagenome | biome: human oral; feature: human-associated habitat; material: saliva | place: China | collected 2240 ...
CAGCGGCAGATGCGCAGGCAGAGCCGCCTTTGACTGCGCTGCCACAGCCGCAGCCGCCGCAGCCGCAGCTACTACAGCAGCAGCAGTCACAGCCGCTGCCGCAGCAGCCGCCGTTGCCGCAGCCGCAGCCGCAGCCACAACTGTCACAGCAGCCGCCGTTGCCGCAGCCGCAGCCACAACTGCCGCAGCAGCCGCATCTTTCGCAGAGTGCGGCGAGACGATACAAGACGGCGGGGACGGAGGCGGCGGTCGCCGAGGCCGAGAGACAAGCGCGCGAGGCAGTGTCTCGCCCAGCTCAGGCTCAGGCATCGCCACAAGAACCGTTCGTTCCTTCCTTTCCTTCGGAAGAGGGACATGCGGATCCCTTTCAGCCGCTTGTGCCTTCGGCAGAGGATCCTCCCGCTGAGCCGCCTGCACGAAAGGTGCGGCGCAAGAAACCGCCGGCCCGGAAGCTCAAGAAGCCGCGAACGGTGAAAGAGAAGAAGACGGAGGAAGAAGCAGAGACTTCCTCGGCGGCTGCTCCTTCGCGAAGAATGAAGCGGGGGGCAGAGAAGGCAGACGCCCCGCCGCAGGAAGAAGATCGGCAAGATGGCGACGCATCGGCTGCGAAAGCCGATGAAGAAAAGCAGCGCGAGACCATCGAAGCCCTCCAGAATGAGCTGGCACAGATGAAGGCGATGCTCGTCCAGGTCGTCGGCAAAGAAAAGACGCCTGAGGACGAGATGTCCTTGCAGCAGGCTCTGAAGCAGCAGGAAGTCGATTCGGACATCGTCGACGATGTTGTGTTGCAGCTGCCTGCCGAAACTGTTCTGGCAGACAGGGATACGCCGCTTGCGCTTGAAGGCTTGACGAAGTACCTTTCGGACAACGTGCAGATGGCGGATGGCCTTGAACTCAAGGCGCGCAAGAGGAAGATCGCAGCGCTTCTTGGACCGACGGGCGTCGGCAAGACGACAACGCTTGCGAAGATCGCCGCGCAGTGTGTCTTGGAGAAGGGGGTCAGCACGGCGTTCATCACGGCGGATACCTATCGTATCTCGGCGGTCGAGCAGCTCAAGACGTATGCGGATATTCTCGGGCTTCCCATCGCCATTGTATATACACCTGACGAACTCAAAGAGGCTATACAGAAATTCCGGCAGAAGCAGCTCATTCTCATCGATACGGCGGGGAGAAGTCAACACAATCGCCGCCAGATGGCAGAGCTCAAGGATTTTCTTGCTGTCAACCAGAACATCGAGAAGTACCTCGTCCTGAGTGCCACAACGAAGAATGAAGACGCGAAGGACATTGTTGACAAGTTCTCCGTCTGCAAACCCGACAAGGTGATCTTCACCAAAACGGATGAGACGAAGAGCCTAGGCATCATCTTGAACATCTTGCGCAAGAAAGCGATGCGGCTCTCCTATCTGACGAATGGGCAGAGTGTTCCGGACGACATTGTGCCGGCCCAGGCTGAAAAACTTGCGGAACTTTTTTTGAGGTAGACGTATGCAAGATCAGGCAGCGAGCCTCCGAAAGCTCGTAGAAAATAAAAAGGACTCTGCCGCAGCCGAGCCTGCCGCAGCAGCCGAGCCTGCCGCAGCCGTTGCCGAAGAAGCGGCGTCAAGCACGGCGCGTCCTGTGCCGAAGGAGAGTGCGCGAATCATCGCCATCACGAGCGGCAAGGGCGGCGTCGGCAAATCGAATCTGACCGTGAATCTCGCACTCGCGTTCCTTGCGGAAGGAAAAAAGGTGCTCGTCATTGATGCCGATCTCGGCATGGCGAATGTCGATGTCCTTCTGGGAACGTCCTCGAAATATAATCTTCTTCATCTTCTGGATGAAGAAGTTACGCTCGATGATGTCATCTTGAATGGGCCTTACGGCCTTCGCTATATCTCCGGCGGCTCGGGCATGGAGCAGGCGGGGGAGTTCACTCCCGGCGAGCGCACCTTGCTTGAAGAAAAACTCACAGGCTGTGGGGAAATGGCGGACATCATCCTTATTGATACGGGCGCAGGCATTGGCAGGAACGTCCTCGATTTTATCCTGGCGGCGGATGAGGTGATTCTTGTGACGACGCCCGAGCCTACAGCCCTGACCGATGCTTATGCTGTCATGAAGGCGTACAGCATGTATGCGGCAAAGCCAAATATGCGTCTCGTCGTCAATCGTGTCTACGACGAGGCGGAATGTTTGGAAGTGGCGGAAAAACTCAAGAAGACAGCGGAGCGGTTTCTGCACATGGAGGTCAGCTCCCTTGGCGCGATTTATGAGGATCGCAGCATGATCCAGGCAGTACGTCGGCAAAAGCCCATCTTGGAGGCGTACCCGGATTCTCTTGCCGCAAAGTGCATCAGGGCGCTTGCCCGTGCGATCCTTTATGGGGAAAAGGTTCTTGTAAAAAAGGGGTGGAAGTCGTTCCTGCAATATTTTCTTGATTTCACTCGATGATGAGGAGGTGTCCCTTCCATGGCCAGCGATTTGATAAAAGCGGAAACAGTTTTGAAAATCGGGCAGAGGGTTGAGTTTTACCTTGAAGATGACGATATAAAATATACGAGCCGCATAGAGGATATGACTTCGGATCGATTGATCGTCGCGATGCCTGTGGACGAGAAGCGGCGTCCTATCATACCGGCGGAAGGAGAGCAGCTCTACGGCCTTGCCGTAGGGGACAAGTGTCGCTACCGATTTTTTTCCGAGTTCAAGGGAAAGCGCAATGACACGATTCCTGTCTGGATGATTACGAAGCCCAAGGTCGTCGAACGCCACCAGAACCGCAGCTTCGTGCGCGCGGCGGTGCGCCTGCCGATCCAGGCGAGAATCATCGATACGGAAGGCCGCGAGAGCGATCTGATGAAGCTCTATACCACGGATGTCAGCGGCAGCGGCGTTTCCTTCACTGTGCCGCGCTATGTCAAGGTCAACAGCCGTGCGTCTCTCGTGTTCACGAACTTCCCGAACATCGGCACGTTGTCTGTCATGACCCGCGTCGTGCGCTGTGAGCCGCTTGAGCCGAGTGATCGAGGTTGGCGGGTCGGGGCGCACTTTCTTGAAATCGATCGGGGGACGATGAATAAAATCGTTCATTTTGTCTTTAGTGAGCTCCGTCGCCAACTCACCCTGCATCCGGACAGTCCCAGTCACATATCGAAGCAGGATTTTTGACGGTGACGGCGAAGAATAACTAAAGAATGTATGGAAGGGATTCGCGATTCGCGTGCTGCTTGGCTGGCACCAAGGCTCTTGGCGAAGGATGCGGAGCAAACTGACAGGCTGCTAGGTTTCTGGGAAGGGCTGCAATGAACAGCATCGCCCGGGGGGAGCAGAAGACAAACAGGGGGATTTGAAATGGAAACAAATCAGTATATGGACATGTTTTTGGACGAGTCGCGCGAACATCTGCAGTCCTTGAACGATGGTCTGCTGAGCCTCGAAAATGACCCGAACGAGGTGTCCGTCGTCAACGAGATTTTTCGTAATGCGCATACGCTGAAGGGCATGTCGGCGACGATGGGCTTCAACAAGATCGCTGAGCTCACGCACGAGATGGAGGACGTTCTCGATCTCATCCGCAATAATCAGCTCAAAGTGACGGAAGATATCATCGAGACGGTCTTCAAGTGCCTTGACTCCTTGCAGGAGATGATCGAGAACGTCGGCAACGGCGACCCAGAGGATCTCGTTGATGTTTCTGATCTCGTGAAGAAGCTTTCTTCCATTTCCAAAGGAGAACCGCAGCCGGCGGACGAGGCTCCGGCAGCGGAGGCTGCTGCGTCCCCCGCTGCAGCGAGTGCAGAAGCTGCTTCGGTATCTTCGATTGACTACACAGAGGATGACAAAGATGCGATGAAGGCGGCGAAACAGGGCGGCATGGATGTCTTCCACATTCACATCCGCCTTGCCGATACCTGCCTTTTGAAGGCGGCGCGCACATACATGGTCATGAATGCGCTGGATGAGATCGGCGACGTCATCAAGTCGGTTCCTCCGGCAGAAGACCTGGAGGCAGAGAAGTTCGAGCATGAGTTCGACCTCGTGCTTGTCACGACTTCGGATGCGCAGGCGGTGTCCGAGGCGCTTGCGCCTGTCTCCGAATTGGAAGAGGTGAAGATCGAGGAAGTCGATCCCGACAATCTCGCAGCGCCCGCGCCTGCTCCGGCAGCAGCGGCAGAGCCGGCGCAGGTCGCCGCTCCCGCTCCTGCAGCGGCGTCTCCTGCGGCAAAGCCCGCGGCAAAGCCTGCGGCGAAACCGGCAGCAAAGCCCGCCGCAAAGCCCGCGGCCGCAGAGAAGAAGCATCACGCGAGCCAGTCCGTGCGCGTTGACATTGAGAAGCTCGACAACCTCATGAACCTCGTTGGCGAGCTCGTCATCAACAAGGTTCGCCTTGAGCAGATCGGCACGACGCACCGCATGCCGGAACTGACGGAGACGTTGGAGCAGATGGATCGCGTGACGACGGACTTGCAGAACGTCGTCATGAAGGTGCGCATGGTTCCCGTCAGCCAGGTGTTCAACCGCTTCCCGCGCATGGTTCGCGACATCGCGAAGGAACTCAACAAGGACATCAACCTCACGGTCGAGGGCGAGGAGACCGAGCTCGACCGTACGGTCATCGACGAGATCGGCGATCCCTTGATGCACCTTCTGAGAAACTCGCTCGATCATGGCGTCGAGCATCCCGACGACCGTGAGAAGAAGGGCAAGCCGCGCACGGGTGAGGTCGGACTCATCGCGCGTCACGAGGGAAATAACGTCGTCATCATGGTCACGGACGACGGCGCGGGCATCGATGCCGAAAAGATTCGTGCAAAAGCCGTGGAGAAGGGGCTCTACACGCAGGATGAAGCCGATGCGCTTTCCGATGCGGATGCTGTGCGCATCATCTTTGCGCCGGGATTCTCCACGGCGGAGCACATTACGGACATCTCCGGCCGCGGCGTCGGCATGGACGTCGTGCGCAGCAAGATCGAGTCGTTGGGCGGTCATGTCGATGTCGAGACGAAGATCGACGAAGGCTCCGTCTTCAAGATCAAATTGCCGCTGACGCTCGCCATCATCCAGGCGCTCCTCGTCAAGGTACAGGAAGAGATGTATGCGATTCCTCTCGGCTCGATCGACAGCACGATCAACATCCATCAGGATGACATCAAGACGGTGCAGAATCAGGCAGTCATCGTATTGCGCGGGCAGATCATCCCGATCATTAACCTCAGCACGGCGCTGCAGGTGCCGCGCACGACGGAGGAAGACAACGATGATATCTTTGTCGTCGTTGTCTACGTCGGCGAGCGCAAGGCGGGCATCGTCGTGGACAATCTCATCGGTCAGCAGGAAATCGTCATCAAGACGCTCGGAAAACTCCTTTCCGGACTCAAGATCTTCTCTGGAGCCACTGTGCTCGGAGATGGCCGTGTCGCCTTGATTTTGGATGTCAGCACGGTCGTGCAGCAGTAAGGGGGAGGATCAGACATGGCTAAGGAAAAGAAGGCAATCATGGAAGATGTTCAGGTGGCCGCATTCAAGCTTCTGAAGGAAGAGTATGGCGTCAATATCCTGAATGTGCAGGAAATCAAGGTCTTGACGGATATTACGCGCGTGCCGTTCGCCCCCGACTACATCAAGGGCGTTATCAACCTGCGCGGCAGCGTTCTGCCCGTCATCGACCTCAAGCGCCGCATCGGGCTTGAGGATGCGCCCTATACGGATGCCACGCGCATCGTCATCATGAAGATCGGCGAGTTCTCCATCGGCATGATCGTCGATGCCGTGACCGAGGTGCTGACCATTTCCGGGCGTGACATCAATCCGGCAAAGGATGTCAGCGACAGCACGAGCAATCGTTTCGTCAGCAGCATCGGCAATATTGATGCGCGCCTGATCATCATGCTGAACCTCGACGAGATCGTCGATTTGCCGGAAGATATGAAATGAGAAGGGGAAGTTCTCGCCTTCCCTCACGGTTAGGCGAGGAAGACTCCTATCGAGTCATGCCAGTATGCTAGAGGTGCAGCTATGACGGAAGATATTATCGATCTCTCTCCAGTACAGCTTGATGTGCTGCGGGAAATAGGAAATGTCGGTGCAGGAAACTCTGCGACAGCTTTGTCGCAGCTCATCAATCGCCGGATTGATATGAATGTGCCGAAGGTATCGGTCGTCCCTCTCGACGAGGTTCCTGACCTCGTCGGTGGTCCAGAGACGATCGTCGTCGGCGTTTTTCTGCGTGTCTATGGCAAAGCGCCGAGCAACATTTTGTTCCTCATGCCGAAAGACAGCGCCTTCTACCTCGTCGATGCCCTCATGGGCAAGGAGTCGGGGGAGACGACGCACCTCGACATGATGGCGGAATCCGCCTTGATGGAAATAGGAAACATCTTGGCCGGTGCCTACCTCAACGCGCTCTACAGTTTCACGAATCTCTCCTTGATTCCGTCCATCCCCGCTCTGGCCATGGATATGGCAGGCGCGATTTTGAACGTCGTGCTCGTGCAGCTCGGTCAGATGGGCGACCATGCCATGGTCATCGAGACGGAATTCCTTGCTGAGGATGATGAACTGCGCGGACATTTCTTCCTTGTCCCGGATCCAGGCTCCATGGAAATGATTCTTTCTGCAGTGGGGGTTGGATGATATGGCTGATATGTTACGTGTAGGAATTGCGGATTACAAGGTCGGCAAGGCTCCGCAGCAGATCATCAGCTACGGTCTCGGGTCTTGCATCGGCATATCCCTCTACGATCCGCAGACGAAGGTCGGCGGCCTCGTGCACATCATGCTGCCGGACAGCACGCAGGCGAGAGCGCACGAGAATCATGCGAAGTTTGCTGATACGGGCGTGCCTTTGTTACTCGGCGAGGTCTTGAAACTCGGTGCGGCGAAGAACCGTCTCGTCGCGAAGATCGCGGGAGGCGCACAGATGTTCTCGTTCGCCAATGCCTCGGATGTCATGCGCGTGGGTCTGAGAAATGCCGAGGCTGCAAAGAAGGCGCTGGCCAAGGAAGGTATACGCATCGTTGCCGAGGATACGGGCGGCACATACGGCCGCACGGTGCAGGTTGACCTGACTACGGGTGAGTATAAGGTCAAGACGATTGATCGCGGGGAAAAGATCATTTAACGGGGGATGGATTTTGTTTAAGATAGGAACAGCACTTGTCACAGGTGTCATTGCAGCCTTTCTTGCGCTTCTGAGCGCCCTTTCGGCCGGCGCTCGGTTTTCCACCACAGCAGGAAGAAGTCTCCTGGTGTTTCTGGTTGTAGCTGCCCTTGTCTTCCTCGTCGCATTCCTTTTAGAAAAACAGTTTCCAGCTCTTTTCGCGCAAGCGGATGAGGCGAAAATTCCAACGAGGAAAGAGGGAAAAGCGCCCGAAGCGGCGAATGATACGGGTGAGACGGAAGAGTTGCCCGAGGACGAAACAGATGGGGAAGCGGCAGAAGCGCAAGCAGAGAGCCAAGGACAGGATGCGGGAGTGGAAGCTGCTGGAGAGCCTGCCGCAGCGGTTCCCCGAGGAGATTGACTAGATGAGGAGGCGGCTGATTGATGAAAAAAGCAGAATCCCCCTCCACAGAAATTCAAGATCTCTGGGCGCTTTACCGAGAAAACCGCTCGCCGGAAATTCGTGACAAGATTGTCGAAAAGTATTTGCCGCTCGTTAATATCATTGCGGGACGTGTCGTCGTCGGCCTGCCCGCGCATGTCGATCGTGATGATCTCGTTTCGAGCGGCTTTTTTGGTTTGCTTGACGCCATCGAACGCTACGATATCGAGCGCGGCAACAAGTTCGAGACGTATGGCGGCGTGCGCATCCGCGGCGCTATGCTCGATTATTTGCGCACGATGGATTGGATACCCGTATCGAAAAGGCAGAAGATTCGGCGCTATGAGCAGGCCGTGACGGATCTTGAAGGTCGGTTGGGGCGTGCAGCGACGGACGATGAGCTTGCTGCCGAACTGAAAATATCGAAGAAGGAGCTGCACGATCTCGTTTCGCAGACGAACATCGCGACGGTCATCCCTCTCGAAGAGTATGTTCGCACGGAGTCACCGTCCTCGCAGACGATCAATCCCGAGGAGAATGCGGAGAAGAACGAACTGCGCGACACCCTGGCTCAAGCTATCGATCAGCTTCCGGAGAAAGAGCGCACAGTCGTTTCTCTTTATTATTATGAAGAACTCACCTTGAAGGAAATCAGTCTCATTTTGCATCTTTCGGAGGCGCGGATTTCCCAGCTCCATACGAAAGCCGTTTTTCGGCTCAGGGGCTTTTTGGCGAGATGGAAGGCAAGTCTCATGGAATGAGGCGAGAAGGAGGCAGAGAGAGAATGAGCGAACACGAAAGGGCTGATGGTGAGCGTCCGATCTACAGCAAGATCAATATTCACATCAGTTCGGACAAGATGGTGGCGACGGTCGGCTTCGACCATACGGAATCCAACACGCATCCGACGGTGGAGATGATCAAGAAGGCGCTTCAGGACAAGGGCGTTGTCTTCGGTATCGACGAGGCGGCGATCGAGCAGGGGGCGAAGGATGGGAAGGATTTCGAGGCGGCGCTTGGCAAAGAGCCGCAGCATGGCGAGGACGCCTATCTGAAGAAAAACTACGATCTCGGGGTCAAGGGACGTCCCAAGGCAGATGAGTATGACCGCGTGGACTACAAGGATATGAACCTCTTCGTGCTCGTGAAACAGGGGGAGCTCCTTGCCGAGAGGATTCTGCAGACGGACGGAGAGCCTGGCATGAACGTGCTCGGCGTCAAGGTCAACCAGAAGAAAGGACGTCCCCTTGTCTTCAAGGCGGGCAAGAATTCTTCGATTCGCGATGAAAATTTCCTCTATGCGGATATCGACGGACAGATCGTGGATACGGGAAAGGTCATCGGCGTCGACCCGCGCCTCGTCATCAAGGACGACGTGGGCGTCGGTACGGGAAATATCGACTTCACAGGAGCGGTTTCCGTCCAGGGCAGTGTGCAGGCGGGATTCGTCGTCAAGGCTACGGGCGACATCGAGGTTGGAGGCATCGTCTCCGGCGCCGAGGTGGAGGGGAACAACATCCTCATCAAAGGCGGCATCCAAGGCATGAACCGCGGCTTCGTCAAGGCGCGGGAAACTCTGATGGCGTTTTTTGCGGAAAATGCTGAAATCGAGGCGGGCAGAAATGTTACGATCGCCGATGTCGTTTTGAACTCGCAGGTACGCGCGGGAAAGAAGGTCACGGTGCTTGGCAAGCGCGGACAGATCATGGGCGGCTCGACGTTTGCCGGCGAGGAAATCGAAGCGACGCAGATCGGCAATCCGGCGAATGTTGCGACGAAGCTTGAGGTCGGCGTCAATCCGATGGTGCAGCGCCAGTACAAAGCGGCCTGCCAGGAATATGGCGACACGAAGAAGAAGCTTGACGAGATCAAGAAGACGCTTGCGACGCTCGGCAAGGTCGATATCAGCAAGCTGCCGCCGGAACGGCAGGAGATGGTTGCCAAACTCGGCAAGGGTCGCTTCCAGCTTGAAGGTCAGTTGGAACGCCTTTTGGAAGAGATGGATGGGCTGGAAGAGAAGATCCAGAGCATGAAGCGCGGCCGCATCCGGGCTGCGGATACGATTTATCCAGGCGTGAAGCTCAAGATCAACAACGTCATCAAGAATGTCCATTCTGAGGAAAAACGCTGCACGCTGAGCGTTGAAGGCGACCAGATTCGAACCGGCGCTTATTGATTCCTTGAACGGCTCATAGCGGATTTCCTTTGATTGCGCTTGGAAAGGATGGTGGGATGCATGGATGTAACCCCGATGAGTTTGCAGGCAATCGTACCGCGCACCTCCGAAGCGACGCAGGTGCAGCACAATATGAATCAGCAGTCGGCTTTGCAGCAGGACTTCCAGGCTGTGCGTGATAAGCAGGAGACAGCGCTGAAGCAGACGCAGGTCAGAAAAAAGGATCAAGCGGAAGAAGAACGTGTCAAGGACGATCCCGATCGCCGCAGGAAGCAGGGACGCGGTCGACGAGGATCCGGCGGCAGCGGCAGACATTCCGAGCAGTCGGAGGATGAGGCGCCAACGGAAAGGTTTGCTGTCGATGTGTTTCGCGGACGCAATATTGACATATCCATGTAGGAGCTAGGAATAAGGCGGGGCTGTCATAAGTCGGAGTCGACTCATGTGACAGCCCTATTTCTAAGGAAGCGCTGATAAAATAAAGTCACTTGGATTTGCATGGATACAGTGCAGCCAGGGGATGAATTTATCAGCGCTTCCATACGGAGAGATCGAAGAGGGAGTGCTTCCCGAAAGGTAAGGAGAGCTGCGAGAAGTGATCACGGAAATCTTGGGTGCATTGATCGTCTTGGGGGCGGCGCTCGTCCTCATCATGCGACATTTTTTAAGCAAGGGAAAGGCTAAGGAAAAAGAGTCGGTCGAAGTTTCCGCCAGTCGTCTGCGCTATGAGATCGAGCGCTCGGGCGATGCCGTCATCGGCAGGATGCAGATCCATGTTGAGCGATTGGAGCGCCTTTTGGCGGAGGCGAATGCGCAGAAGGCGGCTCTTGACGAGCGGCTTGCCGCCTTGGCTCAGTGGGAGAAGGTCTATGGCGCACAGCTTGGCGCTTTGCCGCGGCAGATGGAATTTGCTGCTGCGCCGCCCGCTGCACAGACGCCTCCTCCTGCCGCGACGCATCGCGCTCATGCGTGGGAGGCGGTGCAGCAAACTGTACAGCCCGTTCGTTCCGCCGCGGCGGCTGGATTTGCAGCGGCAGCAGCGCCCGCTGTCCGCGACGCAGAATCAGCTTCGAGTTTTCAAGCGGCACTCATGGAACACATGCAGGGGGGAGTCGTTGGTTCCTCGATCGATCTGCAGCTTCCTCCTGAAGAGATGGATTTGCGCGCAGCGGCAGGCGGTGTGCATGATGCTGCGATGATGCAGGAAAATTCGCGCCAGGAAGTCCCTCTTCATAAAGAAGCGACGACGCCCGTGATCTCTTCCGTGAACGCGCCCGATGACGCCGAGGCCGAGGACGATGACGCAGAAGACGATGAAGCATACGAGTACGAGTACGAGGAAGAAGACGACGAGGCGGAGACGGAAGACGAATACGAAGAGAGCGAGGAGCAGGAAGAGGATGCCGACGAGTCCGACGATGGCGAGCTGACGGATGAGGCAGACGAGCCTGAGGCTGCTGACGAAAGCGAGGATTCGATCGCATCGGCAGAAGAAGAGGAAGACGAGAACGAGGACGAGGACGAAGAATTGGTGGAAGCTTCTCCATCCGATGCAGTTCTGAGCCGCCAGCAGGAACAGATCCGCGCGTTCCTGCGCCAGGGACTGAGTGTAGAGGAGGTCTCCCAGCGTCTGGGGCTCGGAGTCGGCGCTGTCGAGCTCGTGCGCCACATGGAGAAGCGCATCCAGGAGGCGAAAGAAGAAGACTTGCAGGCGGATAAATGAAAGACGGGGCTTGGCAAGAAGATGCCAAGCCCCGTGATATTCATGGTGCGACAGGAGGGATTCGAACCCCCGACCCACGGCTTAGAAGGCCGTTGCTCTATCCGACTGAGCTACTGACGCGCTGGTCGGAGCAGCAGGATTCGAACCTGCGACCCCCTGGTCCCAAGCCAGGTGCTCTACCAAGCTGAGCCATGCCCCGAGCGTGTCGATGCATTGCATCGCGCAACAAGAAGATTATAAAGGACGCCGTGTGCTTTGTCAAGGATTTGTCAGGGAATAGGGTTCGGCAGGAGATTTTTTACAGAAAGAAGCGCGATGGAAGAAAGAGGGAAGATTTGTGGCACATATAAGATACACACTCCATGAAGGGATTCGGACGGCAGGAGAGGCTTTGCGTCGAGCGGCGAGTCTCGGCCTCCTCGTGGCGGAGGAGCCGTCCCTTGCCGGCGGCGAGGAGCGTGACGCCATCCTCGTCCTGAGCTTCGGCACGACCTTCAGGCAGACGCGCAAGAAGACGATCGATGCCGTGGTGGAAGAGGTGCGGCGCACATACCCGCACGTCGAGGTCAGGCTCGCCTTCACCTCGCACATCGTCATCGAGCGCGTCGAGGAGAACGAGGGGATCTCTTATCCGACTCCTGAAGAGGCGCTGCGAAAGCTCAAGGAAGAGGGATATACGCGCATTGCACTCGCTTCTCTTGACATCATTCCAGGAATCGAGTACTCTTACAAGAGAGAGGTCTTCGATGCGTGCAGGTCTTGGTTTCACCGTATGACGCTCGGCACGCCTCTCCTGTATTGGCAGGGGCAGGAGGAAAAGCGCGACGATGTTGCCGAAGTCATGGCTGCTGTCACGGCGGAACTGCCCGCATGTGCGGCGGATGAAGCCGTGCTCCTCATGGCGCATGGCACGCCGCATCCGGCGAATGCCTATTATGCCGTCATGCAGGAACGCTTGGAAGAGCTGGGGGCTTCGCGCGTCTTCATCTATACGGTCGAAGGACGGCCGTTCCTCGCCGATATCCTGCCGAAGCTCAAGGCGATGGGCGTGAAGAAGGTCACGCTCGCCCCCCTGATGCTCGTGGCGGGCGATCACGCGATGAACGATATGGCGGGCGATGAGCAGGATTCGCACAAATCCATCCTGCAGCGAGAGGGATTCATGGTGCAGACGATGCTTCGCGGCATCGGGGAAAATGCTGCCGTGCGCAAGATTTTCGCGGCGCGGGCAGGCGAGGCGTATGAGGCGCTTTGCCGAGGGACTGATGCTTGAAGGATGATGGAAGGGATCATCGGCAAGGAGGGGTCGTCATGTTGTCCGCTGCTTGGCCGGCGCTTTCGCGCCGCAGCTTTTTGAAGATGACGTCGAGGACGCTTCTCTCTTTGGGCTTGGGCAGCCTCTTCCCCGGGCAGTGGCGCAAGGCCTTGGCCGGGGAAGGGCTGGATGCATTCTTCGTCCGCCAGATCGTTGCCGAGGACAGCAGAACCTCGCGCATGATCGCTTGGGAGTCGGCGGTGAGCGAGGATCAAGCCGTCGTCGATCTGCGACCTGCAGGCGCGGAAGATTTTTCTTCCTTCGCTGCGCGGGAAAAGATTCTGGAGGATGGCGGCGAACGCCTGTTTTCGCACGAGGCATTCCTGACGGGGATGAGACCGGACGGTTTCTATGAGTATCGCCTTCGTACAGGCGATACGGCCTCTCCTTGGTTTCCTTTGCGCACGGCGGGCGATGGCGCGTTCAAGGCACTGATTTTCCCCGATTCGCAATGCTCAGATGGCTACCGCACATGGAAGAAGGCTGCTGAAAGCGCGGCGGCGAAGCATAGGGATGCGGAATTCTTCATCATGATGGGCGATCTCGTCGACAATGGGGAAGCCGCCGATCAGTGGAGGCAATGGTTCGAAGGCGCAGCGGGAATCATCAGCCGCATGGCGTGCGCTCCCCTGATGGGGAATCACGAGGCGTATGATCTGCATTGGCAGTGCCGCCTTCCCCTGGGATGGCTCGGCTACTTTCCTGTGCCCGGAAACGGCAGTCGACGCTTTCCCGGCTGGTATTACTCCTTCGATTATGGACCGTGCCACTTCGTCATGCTCAATACGCAGTGGGAGGAAGTGGACTCGCTGCGTCCGGGTCTCTTGGCGGAGCAGATGACGTGGCTGCGCCGCGACATGGCGGCGAGCCGCAAGAAGTGGAAGATCGTCCTGATGCACAAGGACATCATCGAGTACGATTATCCCGATGTGAGCGATCCGCGGACAGGAGATATCAGCGCGACGGGGCGTGCATTGATGCCGCTCTTCGATGAGCTGCGTCCCGACGTCGTCTTGACGGCGCATCAGCATACGTATCGGCGGCTCGGCCACATCGTGGATTTTTCACCGAGCGAGACGGGTCCCTTCTATATCGACACGGGCAACTGCGGCAATTGTTACTACGATGTGCCGCAGAATGCCCGCTTCGACAAGAAGATGCTCGCGCAGCCCGAACGCGGAAACTATATGACCTTGGAGGCATCGGCGGAGCGCCTGCGCTTTTCGTGCTTCCTGCCCGATGGAAGTCTCGTTGACGAAGTGATCTTGCAGAAGGTAGTGGATATATGACGACAGAGAAGGTTAAGATAGAGTATTTTCTTCCCGGGGAAGTGCTCCACGAAGGAGATAAAGTCTACTTTTTGCAGATGGGAGGCCAGAAGGGGTACACGGGAAATATTCGGGAGATGACGGCGGATCGCCTCATCGTCGAGATGCAGATGACGAATGAAGAGTTCACCCATGCTCCCAAGGTGAACGCGCCCTTCCAGTGTTCCGTGCCGAGCGTAGGGTGCACCTATCGGTTTTCCTCCATATTTCATGCGAGCAGTCCGCTGCCCCATCATCTTTGGTACATGGAGTTTCCCACGGTGGTCGAGCGCCAGCAAAAGCGCGACTTCGTGCGCGTGCCGGCGCCCTTTCCCATGGATCTGGTTCTGCCAAATCTCTACGGCGGCATGAACATGCCGAAGGAAACGACGCTCGTCGATCTCAGCGGCAGCGGTGCATCCTTCGTCTGGACGGAGCCGCTCGAACATGGCATGGAGATAGAGATCACGATCCCCGATCTGCCCGCGATCGGCGAGCTAAAGACGAAGGCCGTCGTCATGCGCTCGATTGACCGCACGGCGCTCGCGACGCCTATCTTCCAGATCGGTGCGCATTTTGCCGTGCATCTTGAGAAGAGACGACAGAATCAGCTCGTGCGATGCATCTTCCTCCTGCAGCGAAAGTATTTGGAGCGCGGGCTTGGCATTTGAGCGCGAAAAAAAGACTCCCCTGCGAGCTGTCGGGCTCGCAGGGGAGTCTTTCTTCGTTTCATGCGAGGAATGCCTTGAGGAGTTTTTCCAAGGATTCCTGGTCGGCGGCGCCCATCGTTTCTCGTGCCGCGTGCATGGCGAGGATCGGTGCGCCGACATCCATCGTGCGCACGGGCAGGAGAGCGGAAGCGATGGCGCCGAGCGTCGAGCCGCCGCGGCTGTCCGCACGGTTTACGAACCTCTGCCAAGGGATCGCGTGCTCTTCCGCCAGCGCCCGCACGATGGCTATGGCTTCGGCATCGCCTGCGTAGCGCTGCGAGGCCGCCTGCTTCAAGACCACGCCCGCGCCGAGCTTGGGGCGGATGGCAGGATCGCTCTTCGCCGCGTGCGCCGGATGGACGGCGTGCGCCACATCTACGGAGAGCAGGAAGCCTTGGGCGAGCGCCCGGTCAAGCGCGTCGCCCTCGTCCGAAAACTCTTGCTGGATGCGCCGCAGCACCGCAGGGAGCACGGCAGAGCCGGCGCCTTGCTTCGTGCCGCTCCCGACCTCCTCGTTGTCGAAGAGCGCGATCAGGCGCAGCCCTCGGGCGGGCTTTGCGTCCTCGATTCCCTTGAGGCAGGCGAGGACGGAGGTGAGGTTGTCGAGCCTTGGCGAGGAGATGAATTCGTCGCGAAGTCCGAAGGTGCAGCCCGTCTCGCAAGGGTAAGCGCCGAGATCGTAGGAGAGGATCGCTTCTTTCTCTGTGCCGCAGGCGGCGGCGAGCCAGGCGAGAAAGAAGTCTTCTTCCTCCTCGTTTCCTTCGAGGAGGGAAGCGAGGGGCAGCATGTCCTCCTGCGCGTTCAGTGCGCCATTCTTGTTGACGTCCCTGTCCATGTGGATGGCGAGGCTGGGGATCGTCAGGAGAGGTTTTTGAAAGTCGATGAGACGCACTTCGGGCTGGAAAGCGTCTTGGCCGCGCAGCACGACCTTTCCCGCAAGCGAGAGCGGGCGGTCGAGCCATGTGCGCAGGATGAGTCCGCCGTATGTCTCGATGTTGAGCGTGCCGTAGCCGTCGCACGTCATGCCGGCTGCTGGCTTCAGACGAAAGCCTGGGAAATCCGTGTGCGCCGCCGCCATGCGCAGCGGTGCGCCGCTTTCCACGGGCGATTCTTTCCCGACGGCGAAGGCGAAGAGCGCAGAGCCGTAGACGCTGAGGAAGTAGCGCCCGCCGGCAGCAAGATGCCACGAGTCGTCGAGCCGCAGCTCCCGGAAGCCCGCACGGCGGAGGCGCTTGGCGCTCTCGGCGACGACGTGGAAGGGTGAGGCGGAGCTGTGGATGAAGTCGAGCAGCTCTCGGGCTGCTCTGTGCATGGATGGATTCGTCATAAGATGTTCCTCCCGTTGAGTTCTTTGTTCTTGCGGATTCCCGGCAAGATGAGCAGGGCGCTGACGAACAGCCCGATGAAGAGCGGATGGATGCTGCTCTCGATGGCGACCGCCGCTGTGGCGGCCACGGTCGACAGCAGCATGGAAGCGACGGCCCAGCGGGCGGAAAGCCGTCCAGGCCAGAAGATGGCCGCTGTCAGCGGCAGGAAGATGCCGCCGCCGCGAAGCGCCATCGACAGGTAGTTCCAGACGAGCACCTCGCTGTCGATGCAGGAAAGGGCGAAGAGGGCGGCCAGACTCATGACGAAAAGCACCATGAGACGGTGCAGGAGGAGAAGCCGTCTTTCGCTCTTCACGGCGAGGAGCGGCGCGAATACGTCGTGCGAGAGCATTGTGCCGATGCCGAGCGAGAGCCCGCCGATGCTGCCGACGAGGGAAAGCACGATGCCGCCCATGGCGATGCTGCCGATGAGCGTTCCCGCGTGCGTAAAAAGGTAGGCGGGCAGTGCGAGGATGGGCGCGATGTTGGGCGCGGCCGCGTGCATGTAGATGCCGATGATCGAGCATGGCAGCCCGACGGGGATGACGATGAGCGCGGCGGTGAATGCACCGATGGTTGCCGTGCGCGGGTTGGCGGCGGAGAAGATGGCCTGGATGTAGGACTGCGTGGAGACGACGCCGACGATGAGCGAGAGGAGTCCGGCGGCGATGCTCTGGGCACCGGCATGTCCGAGACTCCATGTGCCGGACGCGAGCGGCGCGTCCGCTGCGAGCGCGGGAAGTCCGTGCCAGGCGGCGACGCCTGCGAGGCAAAGGCTCAGCCATAGGACGATCATCTTCAAGATGCCGCCGACGCCGGCGCTCTTCATGCCGCCGAAGAAGACGTAGCAGGCGACGAGGGCGATGAGGGCGAATGCCGCCGTGCCGTAGCTGACGCCGAAGATCGCGGCGATGAGATGAAGCCCCGGCAGCGTGCTTGCAACGGCGCTGAAGAAGATGCCGACGGAGGAGACGAGGCTCGAAAAGATGCTCGCGCTCTTGCCGTAGCGGATGCCGAGGAACTCGGGAATCGTTTCGAGCGAGGTGCGCCGCAAGGGTCTCGCATAGAAAAGCCCCATGACGATGAGGGCGATTCCCGTGCCGAGCGTGAACCACCACGCGGAAAGTCCGAGCGAGTAGGCGAGCTGCGCCGTGCCGACGGTCGCGCCGCCGCCTACGCAGGTGCCGGCGATCGTGCCCGCGACGAGCGGCGCACCCGCACTGCGCCCATTGAGGCTGAAGGCTTCCGCCGAGTGGATGGAGCGGGCGGCATAGAGACCGCTCGCGAGGACGAGTGCGATGGTTGCGAGCATGAGCGCAAGCTGTGCTGTAGAAATTTCCATGGAATAAGGCGCACCTCCTCGAACGATTTTTGTCGGAAAAGTCTTTTTGCCATTATATGCCCTTGGACGGCGGAAAGGCAAATGATTCTTTCTCAAGAAAATCCTCCCGCGTGTTCTTTCCCGCAATTTTAACGATTTTCGGCAGGTTTTTGCTTTTCTTTATGGAATACTATAAGGAAAAGTACGATGAGATTCGTAGGGAAGGATGTGTTCGTATGGAACTCGTCGGTTTGCCTTTTCTGCAGGTGCTTCTCGTCGCCGTGATCTTCCTTGCCGTTCTCATGGAGATCAAGACGGGCGGCACGGGATTCGGCGTCCTGCTCGGGCTCATAGCGGCGGGCGTGTTTTTCAGCAGCCAGTACATGAAGGGACTCGTGAGCCTTTACGAGGTGGCTGTCTTTCTCCTCGGCGTCCTTCTGATCGTGGCGGAAGTGGTTCTCCCCGCTACGGGCGTCCTCGGCGCTCTCGGCGTAGCGGCCATGCTCTACAGCGTCGTCCTCGCCCTCGGCGGGGACGTCGATGCCGTTTACGCGCTCTTTGCCGCAGGGATGCTGGCGCTTCTCTTCTTCGCCCTCCTCGCGCGCTTCCTGCCCGAGAGCCGCCTTTGGAAGAGGGTCGTGCTGCACGACGCTTCGACGAGTGCAAAGGGCTATGTGAGCGCCGAGGAGCGCACGGATCTCATCGGACGTGAAGCTCTTGTTTTGACCGACGTGCGTCCTGCCGGATCGATCCTCGTCGACGGCATGCCCGTCGATGTCGTCTCCGAGGGCGCTTACATCGAGAAGGGCGAGCGCGTTTGTGTGACGGAGGTGCACGGCAGCCGCATCGTCGTGCGCCGCGTCAGGGAAAAGGATTGATTGGAGGGTTCTTTATGGAAGGCGTCATAGCATTGGCATTTCTTTTCGTCGTCGCTGTCCTCATCGTCATGGTGTTCCTGCACTTCGTGCCCATCGGGCTTTGGATTTCGGCGATTGCGGCGAACGTTCCCGTGAACATCATCACGCTCATCGGCATGCGCATGCGCCGCGTGCCGCCCGGCAAGATCGTCATGCCGCTCATCAAGGCGAACAAGGCGGGGCTTGACGTGCAGGTCAATCAGCTCGAAGCGCACTACCTTGCGGGCGGCAACGTCGACAAGGTCGTTGACGCCCTGATTGCCGCACACCGCGCACAGATTCCCCTGCCGTTTGAGCGCTCGGCTGCCATCGACCTTGCGGGACGCGACGTGCTCGACGCCGTGCAGATGAGCGTCAATCCCAAGGTCATCGAGACGCCGATCGTCTCCGCCGTCGCCATGAACGGCATCGAGCTGAAAATCAAGGCGCGCGTGACCGTGCGCGCCAACATCGACCGCCTCGTCGGCGGCGCGGGCGAGCCGACGATCATCGCGCGCGTCGGCGAGGGCATCGTCACGACGGTCGGCTCGTCGGCGAGTCACGGCGAGGTGCTGGCGAACCCCGACGTCATATCGAAGACCGTGCTCGGCAAGGGGCTCGATGCGGGGACGGCCTTCGAGATCCTCTCGATCGACATCGCCGACGTCGACGTCGGACGCAACATCGGCGCCGAGCTTCAGACGGACCAGGCGGAAGCCGACAAGCGCATCGCGCAGGCGAAGGCGGAGGAACGCCGCGCCATGGCGGTCGCCAAGGAGCAGGAGATGAAGGCGTATACGCAGGAGATGGAAGCCAAGGTCGTCGAGGCGCAGGCAGAAGTGCCGCATGCGATGGCGGAAGCCTTGAAGAGCGGCAACCTCGGCGTCATGGACTACTACAACCTGCGCAACGTGCAGGCGGATACCGATATGCGCACAGCGATCGGCGAGGTGGGCGCGAAGGGCGCATCGTCGCCGCACGGGGCGAAGTAAGACGGCAGAGAAAGGAGAAGCGGCATGAGCGTGACAGGCATCATCCTCTTCGTCATATTCCTCCTCGTGAAAAGCCTCTTGAGCAAGAAGCGGGGAGGAGGGCAGCGGGAAGCGGACGAAGCTCCTGCTGCTCGCCGCGCGTCGATGCAGGAAGCGCATGAGAAGCCGCGGCCCGGAGGGGAGCGTCCGGAGGACGTGCGGAAGATGCAGGAGATGCTGGAGCTGCTCCTCGACGAGCGGGCGGCGCAGAGGAAAGAACGTACATGGCAGGAGGCGGACACGTCCGTCGGAACGCCGTCGGCTGCTGTATCTGCTCCTGCTGCGCCGCGTCCGGCGGAAAAGCGCCGGCGCGAGCCGCCCCCTGCGAAGGCGGAGGCGGCACATGGCGCAAAGCCCGTCGATCTTGCGCCCGCCGCCATGATGCAGGCAGTCGTGCTCGCCGAGATCCTCGGGCGACCCAAGGCGCTGCGCGGGCGGAATCCGTATTTTCGCCGCTGAGAGGAAATCTTTCGCTGCCTGCTGTTTGCGGCAGCCGGCAGGGGATCCGCCATAGGGGAAGACAGGAAAAGGAGCATCCAAGGGAGGCACGAGGACATGACAAAGGAAAGAATCGGCTTCATCGGCACGGGCGTCATGGGAAGCGGCATGGCGAAAAACCTCATGAAGGCAGGCTACCCCGTCAGCATCTACACGCGCACGAAGAAAAAGGCCGAGACGCTTATGAAGGAAGGCGCGTCTTGGGCGGCCTCGCCGAAGGAATTGGCACAGGGAGCGGATGTCGTCATCTCCATCGTCGGCTACCCGAAAGATGTCGAGGAGATCTATCTCGGAGCAAAGGGTGTTCTCGCCGCGAAGGAAGGCGGCATCCTCATCGATATGACGACATCGAGTCCTGCGCTTGCCAAGAAGATTTCCGCCGCCGCAAAGGAGAGGGGAATCGCAGCTCTCGATGCGCCCGTCTCGGGCGGCGACATCGGTGCGCGGGACGGTACGCTCGCCATCATGGTTGGCGGAGAAGAAGAAGCGTTCGAGAAATGCACGGACATCTTCGCCGCCATGGGCAAGAACGTGCGCTACTTCGGCGCGGCGGGCAGCGGGCAGTTCGTGAAGATGAGCAATCAGATCGCCATCGCCTCGAACATGCTCGGCGTCGCCGAGGCCATGGCGTATGCAAAAAAAAGCGGACTCAGCGCCGAGGCTGTGCAGCAGACGATCGCAAGCGGCGCGGCAGGCTCGTGGTCAATGACGAATCTCGCGCCGAAGATGATCGCGGGCGATTGGTCGCCGGGTTTCTTCATCAAGCACTTCCTCAAGGACATGCGCATCGCCCTCGAATCGGCAGAGGAGCTGGGACTCGATCTCCCGGGGCTGAAGCTTGCCAAGAAGCTCTACGACGAGCTTTCGGCACGCGGCATGGACGACTGCGGCACGCAGGCGATCTTTCGCTGGTACGCAGAGCGATGAGCGAACGCACGGAAGAAGACGGTGTTACCTCCTGCCGAAGGCGAAGATCTTCACGGCGAGAAAGGTGACGGGCACGCCGAGGACGGCGGCGATGATGAACGCCGCGAGGCTTGGGAAACCGAGCTGATTGTAGAAGAGGAAAACGATGACATTCTGGATCAGGTAGTTCGGAATGTAGGAAACCGCGAACTTCACGCATTTGTCGCAGGAGAGCGGCTCGTGGAAGATCAAGCGGCTGTTCAGCGCATAGGCGATGAGATTCGCCAGGATGTAGCCGATGTTGAAGGCGAGATTCGTGGCGAAGAAAAGTTCGAAAATGCTGGCGAGCAGACTGCCGTTGAAGGTGTTGAGACAACCGACGGCGAGAAAGAGCAGAAATTCGCGCGTAAAGAAGTGACGGCGCACCGCCTTGAAGAATGCAGGCATAAAAACCCTCCCCGGTTCATTTGCTGACAGTATAGCACAAGAAGGGCGCACGGGGAAAGGGAATACCGCACGCGGAATGATGGAAAGAGGAGCATGGTATGAAAGGAACTGTCGTGGCGACGTGGATGGACACGGCGCAGAAGCTTTGGGACAAGTCGGCCGTTGACGAGGCTTGCCGGGCGGCGGGGTGGCCGGAAGGCCGCATGTTCACGCCTTTGGAGGACGTCGCGGACAGCGAGATCCGCACGTTCGTCGATGCGCTTGCACATCATACGGGACAGACGTCGGACAAGGTCTGGTACGAGTTGGGGCGCGACAACGTCCTGACCTTCGCCTCTGCCTACCCATCCTTTTTCGAAGGAAAGAACATCTATACGTTCCTGGCGTCGATCTACAATGTGCATGTGGAGATCGTCAAGAAGATTCCGGGGGCGCATCCCCCGCTCTTGAAGATGACGCCGCTTTCCGAGCACGAGGCGGAGCTTCTCTACAAATCGAAGCGCAGTCTCATTCCCTACTTCCGCGGACTCTTGAAGGGAGCGATCGACTACTTCAAGGAGCCGGTCGAGGTCAAGGTCATCGAAGAAGGAAACGGCGTCGTGCGTCTGCACCTCTACTTCAAGGAGCGCATCTTGGAGAAAAGGAGCTTCGCGCTCAACTGTCTGCTGGGCGTCTTGACGCGCTCCCTGCCGGCGAAGTTCGCGCTCGTTTCTTTCGCGTCGGCGCTCGTGCTCAGCGTGCTTTTCTGGCTCTTCGGCTTCTCGCCTGCGATCTTCGTCCTTCCCTTCCTCATGGGGGCTGCGAGCGGCGTCGGCGCCTTCTTGCTGCTTGCGCCGCTCCGCCTGCTGCGCCGCGAGCTTGCCTCGATAGCTGAGCGTCGTTTCTCGGCGGATCTCGTGCTCTCCTCGCGCGATGAATTCGAGGAGATAGGCGCTTTGCTCGACGCCTACAAGAAATCTGTGCGCGCGGACTTCACGGGCTTCCGAGGCATGGGCGATGAGCTCATTGCCTACGGCGGCAAATTCAATGAAATCGCGAGCAACATGAGCCACGCTTCCGCCCAGATCGCCGAAGTCGTCGAAAATGTGGCGGAGGCGACGACGGAAAGCGCCGCTTCGACAGGGACGGTAGCCAATGTGCTGAACCAGAATGTCGAGGCGCTGCAGCAGGTCGTTTCCTCGCAGGAGACAAACAATCGAAGCCTCGTGGAGGCCGTGGACAATGTAGCGCGCGGCTTCGATGGCGTGCGGGATTCGAGCGATGCTCTGGGCAAGAGCATGGAAAATTTCGCCGCGGTGCGCGATGCGGCGGACTCCTTGAAGCAGGAGACGGAAAAGATCATCTCCATTGCCAACATGGTGACGGAAATCGCTTCGCAGACGAACTTACTCGCCTTGAATGCCTCGGTCGAGGCCGCGCACGCCGGCGAGCAGGGCAGGGGATTCGCCGTCGTCGCTCAGGAAATCGGCAAGCTTGCTGCCGAATCGCGCGATCAGGCGAACACGATCACCTCGGACGTGCGCAACATCACGCGCATCATCAACGACGTCGTCGCGAAGATCGATGCCGAGTACCACGCTCTCGGCAAGGAGAGCAGCGAGCTCGTGCAGGTCGTCGAGGGAAACAACGCCTTCGTCGCGAACATTCGCAAGGTGTCGTCAAGCATCGGCGGCATCATCGTGCGCCTCAATGAAGAGATGGGACGCATGAACGACGCGATCGGCCAGGTGAAGAACGTTGCAGGGCTTTCGGAGAAAAACTCCGCCGCAGCGAAATCCGTCAACGAGACGGTGGGCGATCATCACGAGAAGCTGCAGGATATGATCGGGAAGGTTCAGGACTTCCAGAAGATCGCCGTATCGTTCACGGCGGATCTCAAGAATTTCAAAATATGATTTTTTAAGTGCTTGCCTTGGCCCGAGAGTCATAGTATCATAAAGGCATGAGTCGCGAGGAGACGCAGCGAGGACTGCTTCTCCTCACGACGGGGGGCAGCCCCCCGAATAGTTTGCGTCGTTTATTGAACAAGGAGGAATTTCTTATGAAGATTTGGACTTGCACGGTTTGTGGCTGGGTGTACGATGAGGCGCAGGGCGATCCCGATTATGATCTCGCGCCGGGCGTTCCTTTCGCAGATCTGCCGGAGGATTTCGTCTGCCCGTTGTGTGGCGTCGGCAAGGATATGTTTGAAGAACAAGCATAACCAGCGGGTATTTTGATAAATGAGGTTAATGATTTCATCAAAATTTGCATGAAACAAATTGATTCTTTCTGTAAATTTTGGTATAATCGAAGGTGATGAACTTGGGTTCTCATTTGTCAATCCAAGCAATGGAGATGCGTCCCGGCAAGTCTAGGGGATGTCTCGCCGAATTTCAAAGGAGGCAGATTTTATATGAAAGTAACAGTTGTTGGTGCAGGCAATGTCGGAGCTACCGTTGCGAACGTCCTTGCGACGAAGGCGTTCTGCAGCGAGGTCGTCCTCGTTGACATCAAGGAAGGCGTGCCTGAAGGCAAGGCCATCGACATCATGCAGACGGCTCACATGCTGAACTTTGACACGACGGTGAAGGGCGTCACGGCTCTGCCGGGCGATCCGAACGGTTATGCCCCGACGGCGGGTTCCGAGGTCGTCGTCATCACGTCCGGCATGCCGCGCAAGCCTGGCATGAGCCGCGAAGATCTGATCGGCGTCAACGCGAAGATCGTCAAGAGCGTTGTCGACCAGGCTTTGAAGTTCTCCCCCGAAGCGTACTTCATCATCATCTCCAACCCGATGGATGCCATGACGTATCTGTCCTTGAAGGATTCCGGACTGCCGCGCAACCGCATCCTCGGGCAGGGCGGTATGCTCGACAGCAGCCGTTTCCGCTACTATCTGTCCGTTGCCCTGACGGAAGCAGGCTATCCTGCGACGCCGACGGATATCGACGGCATGGTTCTGGGCGGCCACAGCGACAAGACGATGGTGCCGCTCGTCAGCCATGCTACGCTGCGCGGCGTTCCCGTGACGCAGCTCCTCTCGAAGGAAGCTCTGACGGACGTCGTCGAGAAGACGAAGGTCGGCGGCGCGACGCTCACGAAGCTCCTCGGCACGTCCGCATGGATGGCTCCGGGCGCTGCGGCGGCCATGATGGTCGAGGCGATCGCTCTCGATGCGAAGAAGCTCATCCCGTGCTGCGTTGGCTTGGACGGCGAATACGGCGAGAAGGATCTCGCGATCGGCGTGCCCGTCATCCTCGGCAAGGGCGGCTGCGAGAAGATCATCGAGGTCAAGTTCTCCGACGAGGAGAAGGCGAAGTTCGCGGAGAGCGTCGCCGCTGCTCGCGAGACGAACTCGAAGCTCGGCGATGCCTTAAAGTAAGCGGATTCCATAAGTCAAGAAAGCTCCTGCATCTTGCGGGAGCTTTTTCTTTGGAAAAATTCCTTTTCTGACGATATAAGGATGTGAGAATGAATGAAAAGGGGAGTGGATGTATGAAGGGACTGGCAGGGAGATTCGCTGCCATTACGCTGGCAGCTGTCGTTCTTTGCGTGGGGGGTTACTGGTTCTTCTTCGCAGGCGGCAGCGCGAGTCTCGGCGCAGGCGGCGGCCAGGAAGCGGTGAAGAGCGCTTCTCAGGGCAAGGCGCAGGAAGGGACGGCTGCTTCGGGCGGCGAAGCGGTGGCCGTCGATGCCAAGGATGTGAAGGAAGCGCAGGAAAAGGCGAAGGAGGAAGCGGAAAAGAACAAGGATAAGGAGAAAGAGAAGAAGGAAGGGAAAAGTCCTTATCCCCTGCAGGTCATGATCGTGGAAGCAAAGCGCGTCGAAGAGCTCGACGGCGCCAAGTCGTCAGGGCCGTTTCTCATCCTCAAGGCGTCGATCGGGAACACCGACAAGAAGCCTGTGAGCATCGTGCCGCAAGGCATTGCGCTCATGGACAGCGATGCAGATCGCCACAATGTGTCGAAGGATGGCATGGCTGCGCTTGCGGCGCGGCAGACGCCTGTGTTCAACGCCGTCGACATTCCCCCGAATGCAGCAGCGACAGCGAGTCTCGTCTTCGAGCTGGACGAGGACGAGCATCCGGCTGTGCTGACGATCCAGCCGGCGGGCGGCGGCGATGTGATGAAATTCCATCTGCCGGAAAGCGTCAAGGGAATCTGAGCAAGAAAAAAGGAGCCTTTCAGCTCCTTTTTCTTGTTATTGACGTGCGGCAAGAGCCTCGGCAACGGTTTTCTGCTCCTCTTCGGACAGCGGATGGTCGTCGGGGAAGTTCTTGATATGATCCAATACGTCTTCGCTCGCTGTGTAGCAGCCATCGATCTGCTCTTCAAATTCCGCGCGCGTGAAGTAGATGCTGCCGTCGATCCACGGGCGGATGCCGCAGGAGGCGAGGTACGACTGCAGTTCGCGGATGTCGCGATTCATCTGCTGCAGGGGGTTCTTCATCGGCACGCGGTACGGCGTTCCCTTGCTGCCGACCTTGTGGCGGATCCAGTCGCTGCCGGCTGTCGCTTCGATCTTGCCGGAGCGCGTCTTGACGTCGACGATGAAGACGCCGTTCGCTCCGACGACGACGGCATCGAGAACCGTGCGCACGCCGATGCTCACATTCGTGAAGAGTTGGAAGGGCGCGGGAAGCTCCTTGAGGAACTCGACATCGGCCGAGCTTTTCTTCGCTGCTGCCTGCGGTCCGCGCGCGCCGTTGCCTGCGACGAGCATGACGACGGCGAGCGCCAGACCTGCGAAGATGTAGAGACCGTAGGGATTCGGTTCAAGAAACAAGAGACCAGCAAGCCAGAGAAGGAAGACGACGAGGGAGACGGCAGCGAGGAAACGGCAGGTCAGCTGGTTCATATCGTCCGGCGTCATGTTTTGTTGTTGAAGAGTTGCCATGAGATGATCCTTTCTTGGAGAAATTTAATGAGACAAAATGCCTAGAAATATAGGTCGTTGATTAAGGCGAGCGACGATTTCAACGATATAATAGCAACAAAGGAAAATTATTTTCCTTTGGTATCATTTTTTCTATTTAGGAGGTGTCCGCCATGATTGACAAGATTGAAAAGGTTGCGCGCATGAAGGGCGCCGTTTATGACGTGCATCGCCGCGAGCCGAATGACGGCGAGGGCGGCAGCAAGAAGGAGAACTTCAAACGCATGCTTGCGTCGGCGATGGAGAAGAACAAGAAAAGCCGGGAGAAAAACGAGGAGACGGCGATCGAGGAAGCGTATCGTCTCGATGTGACGCGCGCTACGCAGTCGCTTTTCTATAGGAGCAGACAGATGCTCGATCTGCCGCGTCTTGTGAACCGCATTCATGCTGGATGACGCGGGCTTCATGAAGGAAGCACTCAAGGAGGCGCAGGCTGCCTTCGATGCGGGCGAGGTTCCCATCGGCGCCGTGCTCGTCGACCCAGCGGGCGCCATCGTCGCACGAGCGCACAACATGCGCGAAACGTGGCGCGACGGCACGGCGCACGCCGAGATCATCGCTCTGCGGGAAGCGGCCAAAAAGCTCGGCCGGTGGCGCTTGTCGGGGCTGACGCTCTACGTCACGATCGAGCCTTGCCCGATGTGCGCGGGGGCGCTCGTCATGAGCCGCGTCGACCGCGTCGTTTACGGCGCGACGGACGCGAAGGCCGGAGCCTGCGAGTCGCTTTTCAACATCGTCGGCCATCCCGCGCTCAACCATCAGCTGGAGATGCGTGCAGGCATCCTGGAAGACGAGTGCAGGGCAATCATGAAGCGATTCTTCCAAGGGCGGCGTCGAAAACGCGGCTCTTCGGTGCAGGATCGTTCAGAAAGTGCGGAATGAAGCGGCAGATTTCAGATATCCCAAGGAAGAAGTTCGGGGCGCGGCGTCGCGCGGTCGATCTCGTTCAATATCCAAGAGGCGTTCTCGTGCGTGGCGGAGAACGCCTTTTCCAGTGCTTCTTCATATTCTGCAGGAATCTCCATTTCGGAGAGCGCCATGTGCATGTAATCCTTCGCGACGAGGACGACGCCGCGCTCGGCAGCGAGCTGCGCCTTGAAGCGATAGCCGTAGTAGAGATAGCTGTTGTGCTTGACAGGGACATCCTCGTAGGCGGCGATGCGCTCGTCGCATTCAGCTTCAGCCTCGGCGGCGCGCCCCATGTCATGCAGGATGTTCCAGCGCGCCGCCCAAAGCTCGCCGCGCAGGATGAATTTGTAGAGATAGTCCGTGTTTTCGACAAGCTCGATGGCAAGATTCATGTGTTCGAGTGCCGCTTCATGCTCTTTTGCCGCATGTTCGATTTCGCTGAGTCGCTGCAAGGCGAAGGCCTTTTCCTCGATGTCCTCGCTGTTTCCTTCGTCGACTTCCTCAGCGAGAATGGAGACGAAAAGCTCGCGCGCTTCCTGGCTTCTGCCGACTTCCTGCATTGCAAGGAAATGTCCGAGCCGCGCACGCGCATGCCAGTCGTCAAAGCCGCCTGCAAAAAGCACGTCGGGTGGCCGCCTCTTGCTCGTGAGCACGAGTTCGACGAGTGCAGCAAAATCTTCTTTCGTCACGGATGATTCCTCCCTTGAACTTGCCATACACTGCTATTATTCGACCTTCGTTCGCGATTCCCTGCCATTTGCCAAACATCTTCTTTTTGCGGTATAATGAAAAAAATTTATCCTGTGCGAAACGGATGTGAGAAAATCTTGAAGCGGATAATCGTAAATGCGGATGATTTTGGCCGCCATGTGCGCATCAATGAGGCGGTGGAGAAGGGGGCGGCAGAAGGCGTCCTGCGCTCGGCGACGCTGATGGCAGGCGGGGCGGCTTTCGAGGATGCGGCGGCGCGCGTGCGCCGTATGCCGCATCTCGGGCTTGGCATACATTTCACCTTGGTCGACGGCGTTCCCCTCTTGCCGCCGGAAGAGATCCCGTCACTCGTCGATGAGACGGGGCGGTTTTTGCCGAGCTACGCTGCGTTTTCCAAGCATTACGCGAAAGGCGGCGTGCATCTCGGGGAGGTGCAGGCGGAGCTTGCCGCGCAGCTTCAGAAGTTCGAGGCCGCAAGGCTGACGGTCGATCATGCCGACAGCCATCAACACATGCACGTCCTGCCGGGCATTGCGGAGGTCGTCATCGGCCTTTGCCGCAAGGCGGGGATCCTCGCGCTTCGTGCGCCGTTTGCGCCGCTTTTTGCGGGGAATTTCGGCGGTATCGGGCAGTTCGTAGGTCGTGTCGGACTCGCGCTCCTCGCGAAGAACGCCGCGAGTCTGGCGAGGAAGGCGGGACTTCTCGTGCCCGATCATTTCGCGGGCATCGTCGCAGGGGAAGCCGTCGATGAGGCGGAGCTGCTCGCGACGCTCAAGAGTCTCCGGGAGGGCACGACCGAGATCATGATGCATCCAGGCACGGCGAATGAAGAGCTCGTGCGCGACTGTGGCTGGCAACATGACTTCGAGGCGGAGCTTGGCGCGGTCCTTTCGCCGAAGGTCGCGAAGCTGGCGGCAGAAGAGGGCGTTGAGGTCGTGAATTTTCAGGCATTGGCGAGGGGATGACAGGGATTCATGGACAAGATTGTGATCGTTGTTCCCTGCTACAATGAGCAAGAGGTTTTGCGGCAATTTTATGCGAGGCTGTCGAATGTGCTGCGGGAGCTGCAGGATTGCTCCGTCTCCTGCCTCTTCGTGGATGATGGAAGCACGGATGCCACCTTGCAGATTTTGCGTGAACTTTCCACAGAGGATTCGAATGTTCATTATAGAAGTCTTTCCCGCAATTTCGGCAAGGAGTCGGCAATGCTCGCCGGTCTCGATGCCGCCGATGGGGATGCTGTCATCCTCATGGATGCAGATCTTCAGCATCCGCCGGAGCTCATCCCTGAGATGATTTCCTGGTGGCGCAAGGGGTACGATGATGTGTGCATGAAGCGCACGGATCGAAGGGATGAGACCATCTTCAAGCGCATGATGGCGAACCTTTTTTATCGCGTTCTTCAGATGGTCAGCCGCTGCACGATACAGCGCAACGTAGGCGATTTTCGTCTTCTGGATCGCCGCTGCGTTGCGGCATTGCGCCTTGTGCGCGAAAATCAGCGATTTACGAAAGGGCTCTTCACCTGGATCGGCTTTCGCAAGAAAGAACTTCCCTTTCACGTGCAGCCACGGGCGGCAGGGAAGACGACGTGGAATTATTTCGCACTCTACAATCTCGCAGTGGAAGGGCTGACATCGTTTACGACAGCGCCGTTGCGCCTGACGACCTTTTTGGGATTGGCCGTCTCGCTTCTCGCTATATCGTATATGTTCATCGTGCTGATCAACGCGCTGCTGTATGGCGATCCTGTGGCCGGCTATCCGACATTGATGACGGTGATGCTCTTTTTGGGCGGCGTGCAGCTTCTTTCCCTCGGCATCCTAGGCGAGTATCTGGGGCGCGTCTTCATGGAGAGCAAGCAGCGCCCGATCTATCTCGTTGCAGAAGCGGATGGCAAGGATGTTTTGTACGCGCCGGAAGATTCTCCGGAAAGGCGAATCGTGCGTTCAGTTGAGAAAAGGGGGCAGTTGGATGAAACGGAGTGACTTCTGGCGAACGGCGCTCGTGATGGCTGTCATTTTCCTGCTGATGTATGGTCTTAATCATCTGATGCCTCTGCATCGTGATGATTATGACTATTCGATGATCTGGCTGACGGGCGAGCATGTCGGCTCTTTCTCCGGTGTGATGGAATCTCTCTGGCGTCATTATCTCTTTCATGGCGGACGCATGGTGACGGTATTCTGTCTCGATCTGTTTCTTTGGACTGGGAAGGGAATCTTCGATTTCGCCAATGCTTTGATGTTTCTTTTACTCCTCGTGCTGCTTGTGATCCATGCACGGCGCGATTGGCATTTTTGGCGGGAACCGGGAATCCTCGCTGTTTTGGGGATTCTTGCGTGGCTTTCTTTTCCCCATTTTGGCGAAGTCGCTGTGTGGAAGAGTGGTTCGACGGTTTATCTCTGGTCGGCTGTGTTCGCGGCGCTCTTTCTCGTGCCGTACAATCTTCAGCTGAAGGCGATGGGAGAAGGGCAGGCGCGTCCGCGGAATTGGCTGCTTCTGCCGATGTTCGCGCTCGGCGTTCTTGCAGGCTGGTCGGTGGAGAATCTTGCCGTGACGGTCTTCGTGCTGACGGCGGGGCTTTCGTGGTGGGTGAAGAGGAAGGGAAAGCTTCCTCTCTGGATGCCGGCAGGGGCTTTCGGCGCACTCGCAGGACTCGTGCTGCTCGTCGCAGCGCCGGGAAATTTCGTGCGCTACGACGCGCAGGGAAGCGGCAAGGGAATTCTCGTCCACATCGGCAACCAATTTGCGGGCAACGGCGAGATGGTACTTTACCTCCTGCCCGTCATCTTGCTGCTGATCGCTGCGGGACGGATTTATCGACTGCATCTTGCGGCGGATGCAAGGGCTGGCGGTGAGACGGCGGAACCTTCCGGGCAAGTTTTTGGCTGGGGCAGGATGCTTTGCCTTGCCGTCATTGTTCTGCTCGTCGTTTCCTATTTCAACGGCAGTTTCTTTGCCGCTGCTCTGCGTGATTTCCTCGTCGCCCATGTGCTCGCACCGCTGGGACTTGATAAGCCGCGCACCGTCGAGCATTTTGCCAATGTCATGGTGGGATTCGAGGAGATGGCGATTTATTGGCTCGCGATCTTCTTCTTCTACAGTCTCTTGAAGCGTGCTTTGGGCTTCTCGCATGAATCGCTTGCCAGTGCTCGAACGGTTCCGTGGCGCAGTGCGCTCCATGCTTTTCCTGCAGCACGGTATGCGGCGTTCCTCATTGCGCTGGCGCTCTTCAACAATTTTGTCATGATCGCTGCGCCGACATTTCCCGCGCGGGCGACTTTCAGCTCCGTCGCCATGATCCTCGTTGCAGTCTGCGCCGTTCTGCGCGACCCTGTCGTTCAAGGCGAGCTGGAGAAGAAGGCGCAGAAGACGCTCTTCCTTGCGTCGGCAGCCATCTGCGCTTTCACGATGATCGCCGCGCTCCTCATTACGGCGGCGATGCAGGAGGAGAACGCTGCGCGCCTTGCCATCGTCAAACAGGCAGCAGAAAATGGCGAGGAGATCGCCTATATGGAACCCATCGCGCTGAAGAATCGCGCTCTGCGACATGTCTTCTTCGTCGATTTCGATAACGGCGTGACGAAGGACGGTCTCTGTAAGTATTACGGTATCAAGGACATTTGTGTGGAAAGATAATGAAATAAAGAAGGCTGCTGCATGAAGCGAATACAGCTTCATGCAGCAGCCTTCTTTATTTGTTCCTGTAGCTTATGAGGTCAGACCCAATTCTTGACGCAAGCCGTTTTGCAAGGTTTGGGAGAAGTTGATGTTGTTGGCGACGGCCAAATCGTTCATCCATTGTGGAATCGAGATGGTTTTCTTTATAGATTTGTCGAAATGCAGACGGGCGTATTCTTCGACATTGACGGAGACGAGTGTGATGAAGCGGGAAATTTCCTCAGAATAGTCTTCGTCAGGTTCATCTTCAATGTGGGGATCAAGCTTATCCATTGGTGTGGGCGCAGGAATGGCAGAGCCGTCTTTTTGCGCCGTGTGAATATATCCCGCGAGGCAGTCAACAGCCATGGACATGGCTTCTTCCATGTTTTTTCCCTCGGTGGCAAGGTGATGCAGGTCGGGAAAGATGACAGAATAGCTGCCATTTTTTTGCTGATAGAAAATTGCTGGATAAATTGTGAGCATGAAAGCACCTCGTTTTCTCTCATTTCAATCCAGCTTGTCGCAGGATGGAATGAAGGGTTCGCTTCGTCAGATCCTTTGGTTTTGTATGAAAAGGGATAGTTACTTTTCCAGGCTTGCAAGGATGCGTATATTGATGATGCGATCCTTGGATATTTTCTAAGCGCCAGCCATCTCGCATGATGAGATTTTCCGCTTCTTTCGGGGTCATTGTCACACACGCTCCTTCCCTATATGATAACATAATTATGTGCATAAAAAAACCCATCTTGCGATGGGCTTTTTTGATCGTATGCCGCTCAGCTTTCGTGATGCGGCACGAGATCGGCGGAGTCGAGGGTTCCTTCCTTGGCTCGCTCGGCGAATTCCGCCGTGGCGGTGAAGAGGACGTCGCTGGAGCTGTTCAGGGCTGTTTCGCACGAGTCCTGCAGGACTCCGATGATGAAGCCGACGCCGACGACCTGCATGGCGATGTCGTTGTGGATGCCGAAGCTCGAACAGGCGACGGGAATGAGGAGCAGCGAGCCGCCCGCGACGCCCGAGGCGCCGCAGGCGCCGATGGTCGAGATGACGCACAGGAGCAGTGCCGTCGGCATGTCGACTTCGATGCCGAGGGTGTTGGCTGCAGCGAGCGAGAGGACGGCGATCGTGATGGCGGCGCCGCTCATGTTGATCGTCGCACCGAGGGGGATGGACAGAGAGTACGTGTCTTCCGAAAGGCCGAGACGTTTGCACAAGGAAAGGTTCACGGGGATGTTCGCCGCAGAACTGCGCGTGAAGAAGGCGTAGATGCCGCTTTCCCTGAGCGTCGTCCAGACGAGCGGGAAGGGGTTGCGGCGGATGTGCAGGAAGACGATGAGCGGGTTCATGATGAGCGCGACCGAGAAGAACGCTGCCATGAGGACGGCGAGGAGCTGCGCGTAGCCGATGAGCGCTTCGATGCCGCTCTCGCCGATGGCGTTGGCGACAAGCCCGAAGATGCCGAAGGGAGCGAAGCGGATGACCCACTGCACGATCTTCGTCACGGCCTTGGCGAGATCAGCGATCGTCTCCTTCGTCGAGTCGCTTGCCGAGTGGAGCGCGACGCCCGCGAGCACGGCCCAGGCGAGGATGCCGATGTAGTTCGCCGTCACGATGGCGTGCAGCGGGTTGTCGACAACGCTCAGGATGAGGTTGTGCAGAACCTCGACAATGCCGCTCGGCGGCGAAACCTCGGAGGAGGCGACCGCGAGATGGAGCGTCGTCGGGAACAGGAACGAATAGCTGACGGCGACCATCGAAGCGAGGAACGTGCTGATGATGTAAAGGCGCACGATGGGCTTCATGGAAGCGCTCGCGTCGGCGTTCTTCTGCGCCATGGCGTTCATGACGAGCACGAAGACGAGAACGGGCGCGACACCCTTGAGCGCCTTTACGAAGAGGTCGCCGAGGATGGAGATTGCAGGAACGACCTGCGGCAAGGTGACGGCGACGATGATGCCGAGGACGAGTCCGATGGCGATGAGCTTGATCAAGGCAGTTTCCTGATACTTTCTGCCGATGGAACTGAACAAAGAAATTCCTCCTTTAATAATTGTAAAGTACTTTGACAGTATAGTATAAAGCTAGAAAATATGCAAGGTTTTTCTGCCTTTGTGTATTTACACAGTGGACATAATGCACAATGAGACTAGAAAGCCCCCCAAGATGGCGCTTGGGGGGCTTTCGTGTGCCTTGACGTTATCCACGTTTGCCACCCTTAGTATAGCATACTCTCTTGTTGGTGCGCAAGTTGATTATCCGTACTCTTCAGAGCGAAATAACTTGTTTCATGCGGTCGAGGAGCGGCAGGTCGTGCGTGATGACGATGAGCGTGCCTTCTTTTTTGTCGAGGTTTTCGAGCACGGCGGCGATGAGTTTCGCGCCGCGTGCGGCGTCGAGTCCTGCGGTCGGCTCGTCGAGCAGCAGCAGGGGCGCGTCGGAAGCGAGCGCGAGCGCAGTCAAGAGCCGGCTCCGCTGTCCGCCCGAAAGGCGCGAGGCGTTTTCGCCGAGCGGCTCGTCGAGACCGTGCGGCAGAGCGCGCACGATGTCGGCAAGCTGCGCGGTTTCGAGCGCCTGCCATATGGCGCCTTCGCTGAGACCATCGTGCAGGCGCTGGAAATTGTCGCGCACCGATGTGCTGAAGAGACAGCTGCCTTGCAGCGCAGCGCCGAAGAAGGAGCGCGCCTCATCCGCCGTGAGACTCGTGTGCGCCGTGCCGCCGTAGAGGATCGTGCCGCTGTCGAAGTCCCAAAGGCGCAGCAGGAGGCTCGCGAGCGTTGTCTTTCCAGCGCCGCTTTCGCCGATGATCGCCGTGTGCTCGCCGCGCTTTATGCGCAGCGAAAGATTTTTCAAGATGGGCGGACACTGCGGATAGGCGAAGCAGAGGTCACGCACTTCCAAGAGAGGGACACGGTCACTGGCGGTCCGGTGTGCGGACGCCGTTCCTGTCGGCGCTTCTTGCAGCGCCGCTGCTTTTTCTTCGGGCAGGATGACTGCAGCCGCCTGCTTGGCGGCTGCTGCACCGAGGATGGCGGCGGGCAGGGGACGATATTCGGCGAGGGCGGCTTCCAAGGCGAGCGCCCAGACGGCGTACTCTATGCCGCTGACCGCGCCCGCTTTGACGTGGGGCAGCAGAAGGATCAGCAGCGAGACCCAGAGAGCGACGCGCAGGACGTCGAGGCATGTGAAGAGCGTCTCTCTCTGGCCGCGCTTCTTCGACTGTTTCGCCTGAAAGGTTCGTGCGGCATCGTCGAGCATCTGTCGGGCGTGGGGGATCGCACCGCCGAGGTGCAGCTCCGTGCGTCCGTCGACGAGGTTGAGGAGCGTGCCTCGATAGGCGGCGCTTTCGGTGCGCAGGTGTTCTTCCTTCAGGACGAGGTGCGGCAAGGCGATGTGCAGCAGATAGAGGAAGGCGACGAGGAAGGCGCCGAGAGGCGAAAGAGGCAGGAGGGCGGCACAGGCGAGGAGCGTGATGAGTCCTGCGAGGAGCGGCGGCGGCACCGTGCGCAGGTAGAAGTCGCGCAGAGTCTTGCAGCCAGACAGGAGGTCGTGCAGGAACTCGCCCTCGCGCATTGCACCTTCCTTGAGGGGCAGCTTTTCCACGGCCTGGCGATAGGTCAGATGCTGCAGATCCTCGTAGCAGGCGAAGGCGAGACGATGGGAAAGAAGGCGTTCGAAGTAGCGGAAGACGGCGCGCGATATGCCGCAGGCGCGCACGCAGGTGATGCCGAGCGTCAGCGCCGAAAGGGGCGGCGCGAGCGCCGCGCTCGCGATGATCCACGAGGCGGCGCCGATGAGCGCGATGCCTGAGAGCGCGGCGAAGAACGCAGCGAGGAGTGCGGGCAGTCCCTTCGCGGGGGAAGCCAGGCGCAAAAGGCGCAGGATCTCCGTCATTTGGCGTCACCTCCTAGGTCGATGATGTGATCCGCCCAGGCGATGAGGGCGGGGCGGTGCGAGGCGAGGATCAAGGTGCGGCGATGCGAGAACGCATCGAGTGCGTCGAGGACGGATCTTTCCGTTTTAGCATCGAGTCCCGCCGTGATCTCGTCGAGGATGACGAGCGGACGCGCCTGGAAGAAGGCGCGTGCAAGCCCAAGGCGGCGCCGCTCCCCGGCAGAAAGCGGATGACCGCCCGCGCCGAGCGGCGTGGCAAGCCCCGCGGGAAGCCCGGCGAGGAAGCTGCCGAGCGCCGCTTGTTCGAGTGCGGCACGCAGGCGCTCTTCCGTCGCGTCCGTTTGCCAAAGACCGATGTTTTCGGCGAGCGTCGCGTCGAAGACATGCGTCTCCTGCGGCACATAGGTGATGAGCGCGCGGCGCGAGGCGGGAGAGAGGTATGCGAGGTCGTAGGTTTCGCCTTCGCCCGCGCCGTCTTTCAGGAAGATCTTTCCGTCGGTGGGGGCGTGGAGGCCGGCGAGAAGGCGCAGCAAGGTCGTCTTGCCCGCGCCGCTTGCACCGATGATCGCGGTCTTCTTCCCCGCACGAAAGTCGAGGTCGAGATGGTCGAGGACAGCTTCCTGCGTCAGCGGATAGCGGTAGGAGATCTTTTCGGCGAGGAGGCGCGGCGGCACGAGGAGCTTCTCGTGCCTGTCGCCCGCCGGCTCTTCCGGTGCATCAAGCCAAGGTTCGAGCGCCGCCGCCGCCGTGTGTGCGTCCATGGCGGCGTGGAAGGCGATGCCGCCTTCTCGAAGCGGCTGGTAGAAGAGGGGCGCGAGGATGAGCACGAAGAAGGCCGAAGGAAAATCGACCTTTCCGTCGATGAGGCGCAGTCCGATGGAAACGGCGATGAGCGCGATGGAGAGCGTCGTGATGAGTTCGAGCGCGAAGGCGGAGACGAAGGCGAGCCGCAGGACAGCGAGAGAAGCTTCGGAAAAGGCGCGGCTGCTCTTTTTGAGATGCACGCCTTCGGCATCGGCGCGGCGGAAGATCTTCAAGGTCATCGCCGCGCGGATCATTTCGCCGAAGCCCGTCGTCAGCGCCTCCATCTTTGTCCATTGGCGCTCGCTGGCACGGCGCGTCGCCTTGCCTATGAGCATGAGGAGGACGGGAGCGATGGGAAGCGTCACGAGGAAGAGCAGCGCCGAGAGAGGTTCGAAGATGGCGCTGACGATGAGGATGAAGGGAACGATCACGACAAGCGATATGGCCGTAGGAACGACGGTGTGGAACCACGGTTCGAGCGCGTCGACACGTTCGAGGGTCAAGGTCAGGACGCTGTGCGCGTCGCGCCCCTCGGCGAGGAGCGCACGATGCAGCGCCTTGCGGCAGAAGAGGCGTGCGCTCTCGGAGAGGCGGTCTTCCAGATGGCTTTTCGGCAGGCGCAGCAGTGCTGCGCCCAGGAGGCACAAAAACAGCACCAGAAAATCTGATGCTGTTTCGTGCAGTTCCGCGCCCTTGAGGAAGACCCCGTTGACGATGGAAGCCGTTTCCCATGCCGCGACGATGACGAAAGAGCCGGAGAGCGCTTCGAGCAAGGCGCGGCAGAGGACGATATGCTTTTTTTTCTTGAGTGTGCGGAAAAGCAGGCTGTTCTTCATATACTCTCAATAGCCGTGGTTGTTGGCGTCGGAAGCCGTCACACGCTTGCGGAAGACGTAGTACGTCCAGATCTGGTAGGCCAGCACGACGGGCACGAGGCAGGCGGCGGCATACGTCATGATCGTCAGCGTGTAGGGCGTCGAGGAAGCGTTGTAGATCGTCAGGCTGTACTCGGGCGAAAGGCTCGACACCATGAGACGCGGGAACAGCCCGAGGAAGAAGGCGACGACCGTCAGTGCGACAGCGAGGCCGCTGCAGACGAAGCCGGCAGTGGAGGCCTTCTTGATCACGTTCGCATAGGCGGCGAGGAAGACCACGGCCGCAAGGATGAGCGCACCGGCAGCGAAAGGATTCGCATAGAGATCCGTATAGACATAGGTGAGTCCCATGCACAGGACGAAGAAGACGACAGCGAGCGCGCCGGCCTTTTTCGCGATGTCCTGCACGCGCATGATCAGATGACGGTCGGCGAGACGCATCGTCAGGAAAGCCGCGCCGTGGAAGGCGAAGACGAAGACGAAGGCGAGGCCGCCGACGATGGAGTAGGGCGAGAGCAGGCCGAAGAAGCCGCTTGTGTAGGTCATGTTCGCGTCGATGGGAAGGCCTGCGATGAGGTCCGTCACGGCGACGCCCCAGAGGAACGCGGGCACGACGCTGCCGAAGACGATGCACTTGTCCCAACCGCGGCGCCAGGCAGCGGAATCCTTGTGGCCGCGCAGTTCGAAAGCGACGCCGCGCAGGATGAGCGCGACGAGCATCAAGAAGAGCGCGAGGTAGAACGTGCTGAACATCGTCGCGTAGAGATGCGGGAAAGCCGCGAAGCTCGCGCCGCCCGCCGTGATCATCCAGACTTCGTTGCCGTCCCATACCGGGAGGATCGTGCGCAGCGCGATGCGGCGCTCCTCGTCGGTCTTGCTGACGAAGGGCAGCAGCATGCCGACGCCGTAGTCGAAGCCCTCAAGGAAGAAGAAGCCCGTGAAGAGCACGACGATCAGGACAAACCATAAGATGTTCAAATCCATTATGCTGCACTCCTTTCCGGCGAAGGACTGGTCTTGATGAAGCGGATCGCAACGCCGAGGGCGAAGACGATGAGCACGAGATAGATGAGCGTGAAGCCGATGATCGTCAGCCAGATATCCGTCGCGGTGAGGTTCGGGGAGACGGCGTCGACCGTCTTCTGCAGGCCGACGACGATCCAAGGCTGACGGCCCGATTCGGTGACGAACCAGCCGACGGAGTTGGCGATGAAGGGGAGCGGCAGACTGTAGAGCAGTACCTTGAGCATGCAGCGCTTGTCTGCGAGTTTGCCGCGCATCGCGAGGAGGAGCGCTGCGCCCGTGATGAGAATCATGAGGCCGCCCGCGCCGACCATGATGCGGAACGCCCAGAAGAGCGCCGTGACGTTCGGCACGTAGTTGTCCGAGCCGTACATTTGGACGGCTTCTTCCTGCAGGTCGCGGATGCCCTTGATCTCGCCGGCAGGCTTGTTGTAGACCATGAAGGAGAACATCGCGGGAATCGTGATCTCGAAGTCGTTCTGCATCTTGTCCTCGTTGATGATGGCGAAGGCGGCGAACGGCGCGGGATCTTCCGTCTCCCACAGAGCCTCCATGGCGGAGAGCTTCATGGGCTGGACTTCCTTCAGATACTGGGCGTGCATGTGGCCGGCGCCCGCGACGCCAAGAAGGCCGATGAGCGTGAAGGCGAGGATGCCCTTGATGGCTTTCTGGAAGAGGTCGGCGGCAGGGCCTCCCTGCAGAATCTTGTAGGCGGAGATGGCCGTGAGCAGGACGCCCGCCGTCGACATGCCGGCGAAGAACGTATGCGTGATCTCGCCGATGACGTAATGGTTCGAAACGAGTGCGCCGAAGTCCGTCATGACGGCACGGCCGCCCTCGATGGAGTAGCCCATGGGATGCTGCATGAAGGAGTTGGCGACGATGATCCAGAGCGCTGAGAGGTTGCCGCCGATCGCGACGAGCCACATCGTCAGACAGTGAAGTTTCGGCGAGAGCTTGTCCCAGCCGAAGATCCAGATGCCGAGGAACGTCGATTCAAGGAAGAAGGCGGTAAGCGCCTCCAAAGCGAGCGGTGCGCCGAAGATGTCGCCCATGAAGCGCGCGTACTCCGACCAGTTCATGCCGAAGTGGAACTCCTGCACGATGCCCGTGACGACGCCCATGGCGAAGTTGATGAGGAAGACCGTGCCGAAGAAATGCAGCAGCTTGCGGCTTTCCTTCTTCCACTGCGCGTCCTTCGTGCGGACATGACAGGTTTCGAGAAGCGCCAAGAAGAATGTCAGCCCCAGCGTCAGCGGGACGAAGAGAAAATGATACGTCGAGGTGATGGCAAACTGCCATTGAGATAGGACAGCCGTACTCATAGAATGATACCCCTTCCTTTCAGAAAATAATTATTTTTTATATGCCCATTATAAAACAAGGGGCAACAAAAAACAAGGCATAAATTTATCGTTGAAATCAGCGTGCAAGATAAGAAAGTTTCCAAATATTTTCCAGGGTCGCTGCTGTTCAGTAGTCGAGTGTGTGCGGTGCGAAGTGGAAACTCCGAAGAAATCCCGGCGCGAGCGCTGCGGCGATGATGCCGCAGAGCATCGAGAGGATGGAGAGAAGCGGCAGGAAGCGCAGGTCGCCGAGGAAGAAGAGCGAGGCATGCAGCAGGACGGCCGCCAGGACGGCGGCAAGGAAGGCGAGAGCGAGCGCGAGGCGCACCGCCTTGACCGTTCGCCGCGAAAGGTTGATGAGCTGGGGGATGTGCGAGGCGTCGCCCGAGGCGATGAGGATGTCGGGCGTGATCTCGCCGTCCTGCATGGCGAGCACGACGTCAGCTCTCTCGGCGGCCGCCTCGTCTTCCTTCTTGGCGGCGAGCATGGCGACGCAGTGCCCGTGCGCTTGGAGCATCTGCACCTCCTTGGCCTTGTCGGCGGGGGTCAGGTCGGAGCGGTAGACGGAGATTCCCGCGTCCTTTGCCACGCGCTTCGCCGTGCTGCGGCAGTCGCCCGTCATCATGACGGTCTGGACGCCCAGCGATTCCAAGAGGCGGATCGTGCGCGGCATGTCGCTTCGCGCTTCGTCGGAGAACACGATGATCCCCTTGGCGCTCTTGCCCGTGGCGAGGTAGATGACGATCTTGCCGCGCGCGGCGAATTGGTCGCCCTGCACGGTGAGGGAGTTGCTGACCTCGACGCCTTCATCTTCGAGCCATTCGCGCTTGCCGAGGCGCACGGGCCTGCCGTTGATCAGCGCCTCGACGCCGCGCCCCGGGATGCTGCTCGTGGCGGAAACGCGCGCAAGCCGTGCGCCTCGGCTGACGGCGTTGGCGACGAGGACGTGCGCGAGCGGATGGGAGACGCCGTTCTCGGCGCTCGCGGCCAGTCCCAAGATCGCACTGTCGGAAAGTCCTTCGCCGACGATGGTTGCGAGAAAAGGCCTTCCCTCGGTGATGCCCCCGCTCTTCGTCAGAGCGATGGCGCTGACGTGCTTGAGCGTGTCGAAAACGCCGACATTCGTCGCGCGTATCTTCTGCGCCCGGCATTTTTTCAACGCTGCAGGCAGAATGAATGGCGTGGCGAAGAAGAGCGCGGCGGGACATGCGAAGAAGAGGACGCAGAAGAAGAAGATCGCCGTATCGAGAGGGGAAAGTCCGGCCGTCTGCCAGAATACGGCGTCGGCGATGGCGAGCAGAAGTCCGAAGGCGAGGAAACGCAGCGCGGAGGCATCCGTGACGGCGAGAAGCGGCGGAGTGTCCGGCTCTTTTTTCGCCTCCTCCTGTGCAGGCTCGTCGGCGGCTCCCTCCTCGTCTTCATCGGACAGCGTCTCGCCGCGTGCGCGCCGCTCTTCTCTTTCGGCAAGGCGCCGCTCTTCGGCGCGCAGCGCTTCGAGTTCGCGGTAGCGCGCCTCGGATTCCTTTTGCCGCCGTGCTTCTTCTTCGCGCTTCTTGCGTTCCTCTTCACGCGCAGCCATCATTTCCTCGGCGCCGGGCGGTACGACGCCCTCTTCCTCGACGACCGTCATTGCTCGCACGGCGAGGCGCACTTCGAGATATTTGCCGCCGAGTATGAAGGTCAGGAGCAGGCCGAGTGGCGTGAAGAGAAGCTGGTGGAACAGCGCCTCTCCTGTCAGCGCCATCTTCGCCATGATGAGCAGGCTCGCCGCGATGGCGGAGATGGCGCTGACGGCGACGAGCGAGTCGGCGGACGGCGCCTTGAAGAGCAGGCGGATGCCGCGCCCGACGATGGGTCTGCACACGAGAAGCATGGCGAGTGCGAGGACGAGCTCGACGCTGGCGAAGAGGAGAGGCATATCGTCGGGCGAGAGCGGCCCTAGGTCGATGCCGAAGGCGCCGGCGGCAAGGAGCCCTGGGGAAAAGGCGAACGCCAGGAGCGTCAGGGGCAAGACGATGAGGAAGGAAGAGCAAAGGTTCTTCTTGAGACTCTCTTTTTCCTCCTGTGCTGATGATTTTTCGTCCATAGGATTTTCCTTCTTTCCGCGAAGTTATGATTTCTTTTGTTTGATTCGCCCTTTTGTTGGTCAATTCCTACCAAAATTTTTTCTAAGGCTTGCTGTAAAGGGGAAAAATTGATAAAATCTAGGGCGATGAAAAGAGGACGCTTTCCGAGGCCGCGGCTTCGTGAAGCGGGAGGCCTTTTTCAGGCGCCCCGCGAAATAGAGGCATGGGAGCCGTGCAGCGGAGGTCGTCTTCGTCGTTTTTATGGAAAGGACAGTGCATTTCACTTGCTGAAGCTTTTGGCGCGGGCGAAGATCAATCTGACGCTCGATGTTTTGGGAAAACGTCCCGACGGCTACCACGAGGTGGAGATGGTCATGCAGTCCGTCGCCCTGGCGGATGAGGTGCAGCTGGAGAAGGCGGCGCAGGGCATCTCCCTGGCAGTCGAGGGCGCACCGCTTGCTGCCGACGAGAGCAACCTCGCATGGCGTGCGGCGGCGCTTTTTCTGCGGCGATTTTCTCCTGCAGGCGGCGCAGCGATTCGCTTGAAAAAAAAGATTCCGATGGCGGCGGGACTCGCGGGCGGCTCCGCGGACGCCGCCGCTGTGCTTCGCGGCATGAACGAGCTCTTCGCCCAGGGACTGGATGAAGCGGAGCTTGCCCCGCTGGCGGCCGAGCTTGGCTCCGATGTGCCGTTCTGTCTTGCGGGCGGCACGCAGCTGGCGACGGGACGCGGCGAGGTGCTGCGCCGCCTGGCGGACGTGCCGCATTTTTTCGTCGTGCTCGCCAAGCCGCCCGTCGATGTGTCGACCGCATGGGTCTACGGACGTTACGACGGGCAGCAGGAGGTGCGCCATCCCGAGACGAAGAAGATGCTGTCGGCTATCGAGGCAGGAAATCGTTCCCTGATTTGCAAAGAGTTGTGCAACGTGCTCGAAAGTGTTACCATAAAAGAGCACATGGAGATACGCAGCTTGAAGGGACGGATGATGC
>ERZ773267.226-NODE-226-length-42389-cov-15.798295_pt1 | contig 42389 bp, 37 predicted proteins | sample MGYA00511959_ERZ773267 | MGnify/ENA primary metagenome ERZ773267 (study PRJEB29015, sample SAMEA2738165) | human oral metagenome | biome: human oral; feature: human-associated habitat; material: saliva | place: China | collected 2240 ...
TTGCTATTAAGCTCTCTCGACGTACAATCTTTATAGCGAAAGAGAACGCATGGTTTGCTATTGGCATTAAAGTAGCAGTCCTTCTTCTTGCAACCTTTGGGTTGGCAAGCATGGGGTTAGCCGTCTTTGCTGATGTTGGCGTTATGGTTCTTGCTGTTCTCAATGCAATGAGAGCACGATAGAACGGTCTCTCCTCCGAATTATTTTCATGAAAAGAAATATTTATTATCATGAAAAAAAATATTTTTTTTCATGAAAATAATTCGTTTTGTTCGTGAAGAAAAACCGAGAAGGGTTGTTTCTTCACTATAGTTTCCCTTCTTCTCGATAGGAGAAATAGCCTCCATCGGTAAGCACAACATGGTCGGCAAAGTGAATGTGAAGCAATTCGCAGGCCTTTTGTATGCGTGATGTAAGGAGGTCATCATCACGACTTGGAGTGGTGTTGCCGCTTGGATGATTATGACAAAAGACTAAAATAGTTGTGTTTTTCAATAGAACTTCCTTCATCATCAGACGTATGTCGACAGGAGCCATAGTAAGTCCACCCACCGAGATGCGCTTTGCTTCGATGAGTCGGAAGTTCTGTTTCATCATTAAAACCCACGCTTCTTCGATGTCAAGGTCCTGTATTGTGGTGTGCATGAACTGATAGATACCATCAGCACTATTGAGTATTGGCGCCTCTTCTACGGTAGCCTTTTGTCGTCTTTTGCCCAGTTCGCAGGCAGCAAGGATGGTGATAGCCTTTGCAGGACCTATCCCTTTGTATTGTTCTAAGTCGTGCAGAGACAGTTTACCAAGGCTGTTCAGGTTGTTCTTACAATCGTTGAGAATACGCTTCATGAGGTCTACGGCACTCTCTTTCGGGGTACCAGAGCCAATCAGTATGGCAAGTAGTTCGGCATCACTTAGCGCATTTGCGCCCAATCTCTCAAGTTTTTCACGTGGGCGGTCGGCCTCCGCCCAGTGAGTAATAGATAAGGTTTTTGGTTCAGAAGGCATTATATTAAGTTATCATTAGGATTTACTTGTAGAAGTTCTTCTCGTATGCAGAGAACTCATCCATGCCACATACGCAGCGTTTCCACCATGCACTGATGAAGCCACAACCGTAACCTGTGAGCTGAATGAAGGCTGCAGCGATACTAAGGAGTCCTATCTTTAGACTGTTGTTTTGCATGGTTGAGTCCACACAGATGATGATGCTGTAAAGTAATAACGGCATCAATCCTATCATGATGAGGAGACTACCAATGATGTTGAGTATCGGTATGCAGAGAAGGAAGAGTCCAGAGAGGATTAATAAGAGCAGACAAGCAGTGCCAACGGTGAATACCATTGGTAGCAGATGGACAAGTTTCAGAGAGTCAGGATACTTTTTATAGAGGTTGATTCGGGCTATACCTGAATTATACACCTGCTTCCAGAACTTGCGGAAGTCCGTTCGCCGCTTGTGCCACACCCATGCTTCAGGGAACAGACGACAGCGTTTGCCGGCCTTGAAGATACGGATAGAGAAGTCAATGTCTTCTCCAAAGCGCATCTTAGAGAACCCACCTAACTCCTGATAGACGTCACGTCGGATGCCCATATTGAATGAACGAGGATAAAACTTGTCAAGTTTCTTCTTGCCACCACGTATTCCTCCCGTCGTAAAAAACGATGTCATTGAATAAGAGATGGCCTTTTGTGTATCGGTGAAGGACTCATGTGCGCAGTCAGGACCACCAAAAGCGTCGGCAGGTTCACGGTTCAGCTCCTCGCTAACAGCACGAATATAACCCTTAGGAAGTACAACATCGGAGTCAAGAATCAGTAGATAGTCCCCCTTGGCACGCTCAGCACCATAGTTGCGGCTCTGTCCTGGACCTGAATTATCTTTGTAGTAATAGTGCAGGTCGAGCCTGTTGGCATACTTGTCGCACACCTTCTTACACGGAACTTTTGATCCATCTTCAACGATGATGACCTCGAAATCCTTCTCTTCCTGGCTGAGCAGGCTCTCTAATAGTTCGTCAACCTCATCCGGACGGTTAAAGACTGGGACAATAATACTGTACTTCATAATATTGCAAAGATACTATTTTGTTCGTGAATGACAAGTAATTTGAAAGATTATTCTTCCTAAATAATGGTCTTTCTATTAAACGGTAAGATTTGACAGGAGGCTTGTTTGTTAGCTATGATACGATGAGAAAGCCCATTTTTCACCCTCAAATAATTGTTAATCTTCTGTTAAACGAGAGCGTCACCTTTACTCATTGATTTATTTTAACTATATTTGTACGATACTATTCTTGGGTGATAAAGCATGCCAAACAGTAGCTGATGACCCTCATGAAGAGGTATTGATGAAGGGAGTGGGAGACGGGTGAAATTCTGCTTTCGGCTATCTTCTAATGGAGAAGGTAGTCTTCATGCTCTCTATTGGTGCTCTTCACAAGGATAGAAATTGGTGTAAAAGCGTTAGAAGGAGGGATAGAACCATTCACAGTAAGCGCTTTCAGCATAGAAAATGAATATAAAACAGAAACTTATTAATTATTAGAATTATGAAAATACCATCAGAGTTTGACCCTATTCGTCCGTTCGAACCGGAGGAGCTACCCGCAGCATACGAGCGAATCCTTGCTGATAAGCAGTTTCAGCAAGTGTTGGCTTATCTCTACCCTGATGTTCCAATAGAGGCGATAAAGCAGAAGATGTATGCTTGCAAGACAAATTTTGAATTTCAAAAGGTTTTCTGTTATACCTTCCTTCAGCGTCTTGTTACTGAGCTTAGTTTAGGTTGTTGTATGGATGCAGCAAATATCAACACACGGGATCGCTACACCTTTGTTAGCAACCATCGTGACATTGTGCTCGACTCTGCCTTTCTTGATAAACTGCTTATTGATGTAGGCTTTGCTACGACATGCGAGATTGCTATCGGTGATAATCTCCTTTCATTAGACTGGGTGCGTGATTTGGTACGTATCAACAAGTCGTTTACTGTAGAGCGTGCCCTCCATTCGGTTGAAATGCTGCGTGCAAGCAAGCGTATGTCAGAGTATATTCATTTCGCTGTAAGGGAGAAGAACGAGAATGTATGGATTGCACAACGACAGGGAAGAGCAAAGAATTCGAACGACCTCACCCAACCCGCTATCTTAAAGATGATGGCTATGGGAGGGGAAGGAACCGTTATAGAGCGTCTTAAACAGCTGCATATTGTTCCGTTATCTATCTCCTACGAGTACGACCCATGCGATTACCTTAAAGCACGTGAGTATCAGTTGCGACGCGATCTACCTTATTGGAAGAAGACAGCAGAGGACGACCTTGAGAGTATGTTGGTAGGTATAAAAGGCTACAAAGGCCATATATTCTATAAGTGTGCGCCTTGCATTGATGATTGGCTCGATACTGTTGATGAGGAGTTACCAAAGAATAAACTCTTCGATACGATAGCTGCGCATATTGATCATGAGATACACAGCAATTATCGACTCTATCCAATCAACTACGTGGCACTGGATATGATTCAAGACTCACGTGTCTATGAAGAGTATTACACTGCAGAAGATTATCAGAACTTTGAGGCTTACCTCGAAGGACAGATTGAAAAGGTTAAGATAGACAACCGTGATGATAAGTTCCTACGTACCTGTCTGTTGACACAGTATGCTTATCCTGCAAAGAATTACATTGCTGCATCGTCAGAGAATGGGCGTTTGAAATCATTGTTGAGTCGTCTCACATTCTTAAAATAGTATTTTGTGGAAAGGTTCAGACAGACAGCTTACAGCATGTTGACTATGGTGGCGGCACTTGTGTCGCTACTTGTAGTCTCTGCTTGTGAGCATGATTTCTATGAGACAGGCGACAGTGAGCTATCTTATCTGCATACTGACTTCGTTGAAGCACGGACAAACGAACTGGGAGCGTTCGTCTCTGCAAAGACTGACGATGGTGAGGAACTTACGTTAAGTCCTGCTGTAAAAGAGCAGTGGGCTACAAGGCCTGATACTACTTACCGTGCCTTGTTATATTATGATAAGGTGGAGAAGGGCGTTACAACGTCTTTTGCCTTAAATCCTGTCTTGGTTCTTCGTCCTCATCTGACGTCTGATATAGCTTCCGTTCGTACCGATCCACTTGGTTTTGAGAGCCTATGGATGAGTAAGAATCGTAAGTATCTTAATCTAACACTTGTGTTGAAGAGTGGACAGACAGATGATAAAAAGGCTATACAGTCGTTGGCTCTTGTCTGTGACTCTATCAGAAGGCAAGCTTCTGGGGGTAGGAAATTCTATTTCCGACTGTACCATAGCCAGAACAGAGTACCTGAATACTATAGTAAACGAGTCTATACAAGTATTCCGTTAACGGGGCTTACTCCTAATGATGTCCTTTGCCTTGATATTAATACATATAAAGGTATGGTAAGAAAAGAGGTTGTTTACTAAGTTCGTAAATATGCTTTTCTTTTAATGTCATGGACGTTTAGGGACAAATAGGCCCATGCGTGATTTCAACATAAATGTTAGTATAAAATAAGAGAGGTGACTTCTGTAAGGGAAGCCACCTCTCTGTCTTTTGAACAATAGTAGGTTAAAGAAACCTTGTATATGCTATTTGCGATAAGGAAAGCCTATCCTTAGCTTTCTAATCGGCACATCTTATAACCTACCTAATCGTATAGACTCTTTTATTTCAGCTTTGCCTCAAGGTTCTTCAACATATCAACAGTCATGGACTCAAGGTCGTACTGTGGTTTCCAATCCCATTCAGCACGTGCGCAACTGTCGTCGAGACTGTCTGGCCAACTGTCAGCAATACCCTGTTTGAGCAGGTCTACGTCGTATTCCATCTCAAAGTTAGGCTTGTGACGTTTGATGGCTTGGAAGATTTCTTCAGGGTCGAAGCTCATTGAAGCAATGTTGAAACCATTACGATGGACCAGACGTGTTGGGTCAGCCTCCATCAATGAGATAGCTGCGTGCAAACCATCTGGCATGTACATCATGTCCATCAAGGTTCCTTTCTTTATAGGACACACGAACTTCTCACCACGTACTGCGGAGTAATAGATGTCTACTGCATAGTCAGTAGTACCACCACCCGGAGGTGTTACATAGGAAATCAAACCTGGGAAACGTACTGAACGGGTATCAACACCATACTTCTTAAAGTAGTAGTCGCTGAGCAACTCTGTGGTAACCTTTGACACACCATAGATTGTACCAGGACGTTGAACAGTGTCCTGTGGCGTCTGTGTGTGAGGTGTACTCAAACCGAACGAACCGATAGAACTTGGAGTAAAGACCGCACAGTTGTTCTCTCGTGCTACTTCCAAGATGTTCCACAGACCGTCAATACCAATTTTCCATGCCAGTTGTGGTTTCTTCTCTGCTACTACAGATAGTAATGCAGCAAGGTTGTAGATGGTGTCAACGTTGTATTTCTTTACAATATTGGCAATCATCTCTGGGTTAGTAACGTCGGCTTCAGCTGATGGGCCGCTTTCTTTCAGTTCACCTTTAGGTTCTGCTCCTTTAATGTAACCAGCAACAATGCTGTTGTTTCCATAACGTTTTCTAAGTTCTCTGGTAAGCTCTGAGCCGATTTGACCTGTAGAGCCTATGACCAAAACATTTTTCATAAATATTGTTAAGCTTATTATAACTGGGTGCAAAGTAAGCATATTTTTTGTTGATTACACCACTATTAGGTATTAAAATTATTAAAAATTTAAGTCATCACGTAAAAAAAAGCTCCTTAACGGCCTTTTTCTCGTTTTTTATCAGTTACTTTGCTAACTATTAAATAAAATCTAATGTTATGTACGGTAAGATGAAGGAACATCTCAGTAACGCACTTGCTGAGATTAAAGAAGCAGGACTTTACAAGGAGGAAAGAATCATTGAGAGTCCTCAGAGTGCGGCAATAGAGGTTAAAGGTAAAGAGGTATTGAACTTCTGTGCTAACAACTATCTTGGTCTTTCTAATCATCCAAGGCTGATTGAAGGTGCTAAGAAGATGATGGACAAACGCGGATTTGGTATGTCCTCTGTTCGTTTTATCTGTGGAACGCAGGACAGCCACAAGGAACTTGAGGCTGCCATCTCTGATTACTTCAAGACAGAAGATACTATTCTTTATGCTGCTTGCTTTGACGCTAATGGTGGAGTCTTCGAACCATTGCTCACCGATCAGGATGCTATTATCTCCGACGCCCTCAACCACGCCTCTATTATTGACGGTGTACGTCTTTGTAAGGCGAAGCGTTATCGTTATGCAAATGCCGACATGGCCGACCTTGAGCGTTGTCTACAAGAGGCACAGGAACAGCGTTTCCGTATCATCGTAACGGATGGTGTGTTCTCTATGGACGGTAATGTCGCTCCAGTAGATAAGATTTGCGACCTCGCAGAGAAGTATGATGCACTCGTGATGGTCGATGAGTCTCACTCAGCAGGTGTCGTTGGTGCGACAGGTCATGGTGTTAGTGAGCTTTGCAAGACGTACGATCGTGTGGACATCTACACGGGTACACTTGGTAAAGCCTTTGGTGGTGCACTTGGAGGATTTACTACTGGTCGCAAGGAAATCATTGATATGCTTCGTCAACGCAGTCGTCCATACCTCTTCTCTAACTCACTTGCACCTTGTATCATCGGTGCCAGTCTTGAAGTATTCAAGATGTTAAAGGAGAGTAATGAGCTTCATGATAAGCTTGTAGAGAATGTTAACTACTTTAGAGACAAGATGATGTCTGCTGGTTTTGACATCAAACCAACTCAGAGTGCCATCTGTGCTGTGATGCTTTATGACGCTAAGTTGTCTCAAGTTTACGCTGCTAAGCTCCTTGAGGAGGGTATTTATGTAACTGGCTTCTATTATCCAGTAGTACCAAAGGGCGAGGCTCGTATCCGTGTTCAGCTCTCAGCAGGTCACAATCGTGAGCAACTTGACAAGTGTATTAACGCTTTCATCAAGATTGGTAAGGAACTTGGTGTATTGAAATAGAATTTGTAAGCACTGCCAAGAACGGCCATTATCGCAGCTTGGCAGGCTCTACACATATAAACTAAAGGCTGAACTCCATGATAGGAATTCAGCCTTTTATTTATTCTCAACCTTAAATCAGAAGTGTGTTGTATATATAAAGAAGGTGTCACAATACTGTTATACACGCCTAATACGATGTGACATCTTATCGGATAACGCTCGTGTAACGGCCACTTTGTGTGATGATGCGCACCACGTAAGTTCCCTTTGGTACGGAGAGGGTAAGATTGTTGCTATTCTTCACACTACTGCTTGCTACCAACATACCATTCATACCATATACCTCCACACGTTTCAAGCCCTGCTGTTGTACATGTAAGCGACCGTCAACGAACTGCAGTGCAGGTTTGATGCTCAATTCCTCCACACCATCTGTTCCTCCCTCAGGATATTTGTCATACGGTCCATTGATGAAGGAAAGGTAAGGTGACGTTGTAGAAAATGGTAATAAGTCAACATTCCTACCATCTACCACACCAAACAATGCCACTCGATAACGTCGGTTATTGATGAGTTTCTCAGTCTTTGGGTCAATCCAGTCGCTGGTTATTATTGTCATATCATCAGTCTGCGAGAGGTCTACTTGTAGCGGATTCTTCGTCACTTGGATAGACATACCCGTCACAGTGTCGATAAGATAGAACGTCAGACCACCCTTGTAATGTACGTTCTCTGCAAGGGTGGCAATACATGCGACTCTGAATGTTGGACTTTTTGATACATCAAAGTTCTCCATTGGGACACTTCCTTCCTCGTTATCTTGCGTATAAACAGTCGCTCTTGAGAAAATACCAGCTTGACTCTTTTCTTCAATTGTGAGTGTATAAGGCTCTTGTGAAGCCACCTCACGCACTGGATAGCTTATGTTGTCGGTACTGATGATGGTTGTGCGCAAGTGATAAGTACCAGAAGCTATGTCGTAAGGAAGATTGAACGGTAGTCTAACACGCTTTGTGTTGAAGGCATCAAAGTCTACTGTTCCTGCGGTCTCTGTAGTATATACCACCTTATTCTCATTGTTAATTAGTTCAACCTTTACGGTTCCATAGAAGATATTAGCATCCAACTTGCGGATGTTCAGACGTAGCACATTCGGCTCACCTAACATCACTTTGTTGTCTAACCCTGGCTCGGTTGTGAGTAGGAAGGCCGGCTCTTCCGTTGGCAGCTCTAAGTAGGTTATCTTACTGTTCTCCACCTTCATCACGATACGAGGGGCTGTCTTCATTCTTGCCCAAGCGCCTAACGTGCTATCTTCCAGCATTCGTGCAGCAATAGGACAGAGTGAATAGGTTCCATCAGGCAATGCCTTAAAGTCGGGGGTGAAGGTCACTTTATCATTAATCACACCTCCAGAAACCCACTCACCATTGTTGAAGACAAATCGCTCTTTGCTGAATATCTTCCTTCCGTCCTGTCCGTAAGGTGTTGCCTTTACCAGTTTCCCCTCTTGATTATAGATTCCTAAACCGATGTCGCCCACGAGAACAGCATTAGCATAGTTGACAAAGCCAGTAAACATCACCTTTGCTGCATCGGATGTTGTGGTAGGAGCATCCCCTACGAACGCCATCATGCCATCGTTGTTAAACTTGATAGTAGGCGACTGATACGCTATATCAGCATCAATCTTAGGTGTATTGGGTTTGTTTGGATGTATCGCAATGACATGAAGACCTCGGTTGAAGCTATGCTGTGCACCGTTAAACTCACTACCTGTAGACGTTACACTTAAGGTAGCAAGTGAGTAATAGCCATCTGCCTGACCGTTCCATCCAAAGTTCATGTGAAATTTATCCTCCTCATCAAAGCCATCGCAAACCCACGCATGACCACCTCCACTCCTCGAATCACCGGATATGTAGAGTGGAAAACCATTGCGGAGCTCTTTCTTTACAATCTCAATAAAGTTGTCAACACCCTCGTTTGCTCTTGTTACCAACGCCGCATCATAGTCGAAGTAATTGCGCAATGCACGCTCAGCCATATAGCTCTGCGTACCACTTACCCTATCTGTGTATTGCATATTGGTTGCAATACCCACGTCGTTCATCAACAAAGCCACTGCATCTTCCTGCTTTGTAGTAACGTTCCTACGGTTATATTCGGGCAACATATTGTCCCAGTCGTAGTGTGACTTTGTGAAATCGGCCGAGCGAACAGTGTTATCAAACGTCACCTTATAGCTCTCTTGTCCCTTTCCTTGTGCTGGCCATTTATGGTAATACATCACTTGTGCAACTGCAGTAGCCACACATCCCGTTACATATTGCGTCTGTTTGCTATAGGGATAGTCCTGTCCCCACTTGCTTTTCAGCAAAGGCTGCACATCATCAGTCGCCTTTGTAGCTGTTTCTGCACGTGTGGTAAGCCCCTTGTTCTTGCCCAATTCCTCAAACACCTGCCGATAGGTATCGAAGAGATAACGTGCTTCGGGATTGAGGTTAGCCATGTCGATGGATGCCTCATGACTATAAGCTAACACCTCACCCATCTTGTCGTCGCCTGCAACAACTACAAATCCTTTACCCGTATCATCATTGAAGACGTAGTAAGGCTGTTGTGTTATCGTTGCTGCAGCACGTGTTTTTAGGTTCTTGGCGGCTTTCTTACTAATGTTTACATACGTCCTCGCAATGCGCAGCGCATCGTTGAAATCAACATTGTCAGCATAGTTTGCTGTTGCTGAAAGTAGGAGTGTAAGAACAAGAAAACCTCTTTTCAATAGTTTGTTATGTGCTGAAAACACCGTCTTTCTAAAGTTAATTTGAAATATAGAATTAATCATGTCAGGTTTATACTAATTGGATTAATGGACTACAAAGGTATATTATTTTTTCTTAATCTTAATTAGAAATAAGAAAAATATTCATTGCTTGCGATTAAAACTCAGTTTATATGCGCTCTTACTGGCAGTCCCTTGGTTTGCGTTGGTTTGTAGATTGTCAGTTTACTAACCCTCCACAGTTTGTTTATCTTTGGTCGTATGGTATGGATGACCGTAATAAGAATGATAAAAAATACTACCGTTTTAAGGAGAGAGATATAGCTCTATATACCAAAAAAAGTTTTAGTTTTGTTTGCTGTCATATTTAACACTTCCTGTAACCATGCTGTAAATTAATGAGTTAAGCGGTCGTTTTCGATGACAGAAGTGACAGGAAAATTATTTGCTCATCAATCCTATTACTCTTTCTTAATTGTAGGTTGTATGGTTCTTTCGCCTTGTCGAGTGGGGTTCTAATTATCTCCTTTCTATGAGCAGGCACACATCCTATTGCTTTTGCCGATATCTTTCATGTTGCGAAAAATCATTACATTGTATCATGGAAAATACATGCAAGGTAAGGGGAGGTAATCTTCTTGTAAGTAGTCTGTAACTATTTATAAATCAGTATGATATGAGTATCGTTGAAGAAGACGCCTTTCTTGCTCCATGAAGGGCATCTTCTTGCCTCAAGAAAGGCCTGTTCTTGAACGTACAAGGGCCCCTTCTTCACCCATAAAGGGCATGTGTTAGAATCGAGAAGGGTGAAAAGTATTTACAAAAGGATAAGGGAGAACCTCTCTCCATGACTTGAATTGAGAGGGACCTCCCCCAACCCCTCCGAAGGAGGGGAGCCCCTAACAGGATAAAGATTGCTGTAATCTTATTTATTAAAAAGTTCCCTCAGATGCGCACTTCTTCATCTATCAATATACAACCCCCAACACCTATCACCCAAGCAGAATATCTTCTCTTAGGCGAACATTTCATCATCACCTAACAGTCAACACCCATCACCCACGAAGCCAAACCATTAACACCTAACACTCAACACCCATCACCCATGGAGCAAACCATTAACACCTAACAGCCAACACCCATCACCTACGAAGCAAGCCATTAACACCTAACAGTTAACACCCATCACCCACGGAGCAAACCATTAACACCTAACAGCCAACACCCATCACCTACGAAGCAAACCATTAACACCTAACAGTCAACACCTCTCACCCACGAAGCAAACCATCATCACCTAACAGTCAACACCTATCACCCACGAAGCAAACCATTAACACCCATCACTCAACACCCATCACCCACCATTCATGAGCGTGATCTCAATAGATTTCTCCATCAAACTCACTTGCTAATAGTTCTTCTCGAAGTCGTTGAAGTTCTCGACTTGGAGAGATTCCACCGATGAAGAGCGTGACACGTCTCCCATCCTTTATATCCACGACAACAGAAAAGGCGCCATTGAAATATATGCTCTGATTAAGCTTTATCCTAACAATATCTTTTATACAGATAGGTTGAGGAGGCTTAATCAGTGCAATATGGCCCTGTTGAAAACGGGGATACAGGTAACCATCAACTATAATAAAGCTATTTATAAGGCTCTTTGGAGGGTTGAGTACAAGCCGTCCAACAAAGAAGATAACTACCAATATAAAAAGTAGGATGGAAAGAACCACAAGATAGACTTCACCTTTTGTCATGGTTTTAAGCGTTCTTATTTTATTTGCAATCGGTGAAGACGTAGCCTATCGGCGGATGTTCCACATCGGTGTCTCACCTCCTCCGAAGAGAACGTCTATGTTAGCTCCATTCTTCTTCTCGATGACATCCCATGCACGTAACTGTATGAACTGTGCTGGAGAGAGGTTCAGCTCGGTCATGTAAGCCTTGTCGGCCACCGCTTTATTACGCTCGGCCTTGGCACGTGCCAGCTCCATCTCAGCTCGTTTCTCCTGTGTTTGCTTGGCTTGAATACTTGCAGCAGTCTTGTTCATCTCCTCTAATTGCTCCTTGTTAGGCATCACACGGTCGGTAATCACCTGTTGGATGTCCACAGGGAAATTGGCTTTTCGTGACAAGGAAGCTACATACTGGCGCATAGACTGCTTAATACGGTCGTCGAACTTAGCGAGTACTTCGCGATTACTCATCAAGTCGAATGGCGAACAAGAGGATACATACTCACGTACCTTATTGCGGAAATAGGGTTCAATAAAGTTCTCAAACCAATTCTCACCATAGTTTCTTAGTAAGTCGGGGGTTTGTCCCTTCTTCACTTGAATAATCATGTACATATTGACATCAAGTGGGGTATTATCGTTTGAGAGTAGGTCGTCAAACTGAAACTGCATCTTCTGCGGTAGGATATTGAAGTAGACAGCCGACGTCGTTGGCGCTATGAGTGTGATAGAATTGACTGGTTCGTCAGAGACACGTGTGCTACCAAAGAAGATAGGCTTCATCTTCAATGCTGCTTCTTGGTCGTATGAAGGGTTTACGAAAGAGAAGAAAGCGAGGCTAAGTGCACAGGCTGTGGCAATAAGGGCTACTGGAATTAATAGTTTCTTAGCATTATTCATGTTAAAGAAGTTAGAGAGGTTAGAATTTAAACGCTGTTGATTGTTTTGTCTTTGATTAGGATTCATATAGATAGACTTTGTTATGTTGCTTGTATGATGTACTTTCTAATGATTGCAAAGATAGTGAAAATAATAATATGTTACAAATATTTATGGATCTTATCACTTATTTTTACTGTGCTTTTTGAGGGATAGAAAAAGCCCCAGATACGGTGGATGTAACTGGAGCTTATCGTTTCCTGCGTGCGTTATCACTTAGGTGAAGCTACTAAAACATTAGTCTTGCATGTCATCAGGGAGTGACTCTTTTATTCTGTCAACGAGCATTCGGAGTAGTGTATGACGTATGAAATTAGGCGAAGTCATAAGGATAATCTCACGAGAGGGCACTGGGTGCGCAAAAGGACGTACGAGTCGGTGTTGCTCCTTGGTGAGCTGTGAGAGTGCAAGTTGCGGTATGAAGGTGACTCCCTTGCCGTTCTCTACAATGCGCATGAAGGTCTCTATGCTTCCTAAGTTATAACTCTTTTTACTTAATGCGGCCGACTTTAGCTGGCAGAACTTCACGAGTTGGTCGCGAAAACAATGTCCTTCGTCGAGTAACCATAGGTATTCACCAGACAAGTCGGCTGGACGAATGAACTCTTTAACGTACAGTGGGTCGTCTTCTGCTACGTATGCAAAGAACTGTTCACGGTAGAGTGATGTACAGTTCATCTCTTCCAAGCCGTCAACACGTGCCAATATACCAGCATCGATAGTACCCCTTCGAAGTGCTTTGCGCATGTCTTCGGTCTTCATCTCCGTGATTCTCACATCCATTTCGGGGTGTTCATTCATCAACTGGGGGAAGAAACGGGGGATAAGATAAGGTGCTATCGTTGGAAGCACAGCCACTTCAAAGGTGCCTGTAAGGGTCTGTCGATCCTCGTCGATAGTCTGTTTGAGTTTCTTAGCACGGTTAAGAACCTTCCACGCCTCCTCTATCACCTTCATTCCCGCTTGTGTTGGTTGTATTGGTTGACGCTTACGGTCAAAGATTTTAACCCCTAATTCGTCCTCTAACTTCTGTATCATCGAACTAAGGGTAGGCTGTGTAACATTACAATCATCGGCTGCCTTTGCGAAATGTTTCAGTCGATAGACTGCCATTACATATTCTAATTGTTGTAGTGTCATGCTTTTAATACAATATATAGACTATGACAAAAATAGATAAAAAAAGTCGAATAACCGTGTCTTCATCGTGTTTTTATTCTTTATACTCGTCTTTTTCATCCTTTATAGTGAGTGCATACGCCCCTCCATCACTATAAATGAGTATTGTTCTCTCCTCATATAAGCTCCGTATCAGTATTCCTCTCTACCCGTTCCCCAGTATTCCTTATCATCTACCACCCAACACTCAGTATTCATAATCACCCATTACCTATCATCCACCACCCATCTATTAGTATTCATAATCACCCATCATCCAACACCTACCAACCACCACCCATCACTAAATAACATCGACAGTCAATCTTTTTATTCGGCTTTTATTCGAGTGTAACTTGTTGATAATCAGTAGTAGAGTGAGGCTTGATAGATTTTATTAATCAGCACATAGATTTTATCTATTGGCTGTAATGATTACAAATACTAACTTTGCACTGCGAAACAAAAAAGTATAATCACATAAATAGAATTAAGTTAGATATGGAACCAATTATCAATGCACACGCACCAGAGTTTACCGTTCAGGCATTCCAGGACGGACAGTTTAAGACCGTTTCAAGCAAGGATATCGAGGGCAAATGGGCACTCTTCTTCTTCTATCCAGCTGACTTTACCTTCGTATGTCCTACGGAGTTGGAGGATTTGGCTGATAAGTATGAGCAGCTTAAGGGCCTTGGTGTAGAGGTGTTCTCAGTTAGTACTGATACTCACTTCGTACATAAAGCATGGCACGATGCCTCTGATACTATCAAGAAGATTAAGTACACTATGCTTGCTGACCCAACTGGCGTATTGAGCCGTGGCTTCGGTGTTTACAAAGAGGACGAGGGTGTCGCTTATCGTGGTACATTCCTTGTAAACCCAGAGGGCCTCGTTAAGATTGCAGAAATACAAGACAACAGCATTGGTCGTAATGCTGATGAGTTGGTACGTAAGGTTGAGGCTGCTCTCTTCGTTGCTTCTCATGATGGTGAGGTTTGCCCAGCTAAGTGGAAGCAGGGCGGTGAGACCTTGAAGCCAAGCATCGACCTCGTAGGTAAGCTCTAAGACTTATTATCTGTAATAACAGACATAAGACTGTCATAGTAGTTATAATGGAGAGATAAGTCACCGTACTTTATCTCTCCATTCTTTATAATGTATAGAGAAATTTACAAGCCCCATGTTAGATTCAAACATACTCGAACAGGTGAAGGGTGTCTTTGCTTCGCTCTCATCTGATATAACGCTTAGCGTTACACGCAATAGTAATGACGAGAACTCGGCTGAGTTCTCTTCCTTCATAGAGGACATCGCTTCTACTTCCGACAAGGTTAAGGCTGTTTACCAAGAAGGAGAACAGTTCTCATTCAGTATTCTTCGTAATGGTGAGGAGACGGGTATCAGCTTCCGAGGCATACCTAACGGACATGAGTTTACCTCCTTGCTCCTCGCTGTACTTAATGCTGATGGACAGGGTAAGAACCTTCCTGATGAGGCGATAACGGCTCGTATCAAGGCACTGAAGGGTGAAATACGCCTTCAAACCTACGTTTCTCTCACCTGTACCAACTGCCCTGACGTTGTTCAGGCACTCAACGTAATGGCACTTATCAACCCTAATATCAGCAATGAGATGGTTGATGGGGGGCTATACCAGGATGAGATACAACGTTTGAACATACAGGGTGTACCGTCAGTGTACGTCAATGGCGAACCATTACACACTGGTCGTGGCGACCTCGGCGTCCTTCTCCAAGAGTTAGAAGACAAGGTTGGTACCGACCATGACGCTAACTCCGTGCAAACCGTACGTGAATATGATGTTATCGTACTTGGTGGTGGTCCTGCTGGAGCGTCGTCTGCTATCTATTCTGCCCGCAAAGGCTTGCGTGTAGCTATCGTTGCAGAGCGTATCGGAGGACAGGTAAACGACACAACGGGTATCGAGAATCTTATTTCTGTTGCTAAGACAACTGGTACACAACTTGCTGCTGACCTCCGCACACATATCAATGATTATTCTATTGATGTTTTCGACAACCGTAAGGTGGTAGCAACTAATCTAAAGGAGGCTGTTAAGACTGTCTCTGTAAGGGGTGGTGAAACCTTTACTGCACCAGCTGTTGTGATTGCAACAGGTGCAAGTTGGCGTCGACTTGGGCTGCCTGATGAGGATAAATATATTGGTCATGGCGAGCATTTCTGCCCTCATTGCGATGGTCCTTTCTATAAGGGTAAGGACGTAGCAGTCATCGGTGGCGGTAATTCTGGTATCGAAGCAGCTATTGACTTGGCTGGTATTTGCCGCCATGTGACCGTCCTTGAGTTTGCTGACACTATGCGTGCCGATGAGGTACTACAGCAGAAAGTGGCCAGCTTGACCAATGTTGATGTGTTTCTCTCTACTCAGACAACAGCTCTCTTGGGCGATGGTAAGAAGCTAACGGGCATCACCGTGAAGGATCGTACCAATGATGAGGAACGTAATATAGCCTTGGATGGTGTCTTTGTGCAGATTGGTCTATCGCCAAACAGTGATGCTTTCAAAGATGAGGTGGAGGTTAGTCCTCGCAATGAGATTGTCATTGACGCAACAAATCGAACCAGTCTAAGGGGCGTATATGCTGCTGGTGACGTTACTACAGTGCCTTACAAACAGATTACAATCGCTATGGGAGAAGGTGCGAAGGCTGCCCTTTCAGCCTTTGACGACCGTATCCGTGGTTTGATATAACGAATAGAACTTTTCCATAACTTGAGTATATTTTGAGCCCGATGAGGCAGGTGTGATATGTTGTCACCTTGTCTATCGGGCTTTTTTATGGTTTATTCCAAAAATGAAAAGTTACTGTTAGAATTATGATTACCAATACGAGGAAGCTTATAAGAGGTAAACATAAATCCTTAATCGCCCTCTTCAAGTTCAAAAATATCATCTACACGTTTATTGAAGACACGTGCAATCTTCAGACTGAGAACTGTTGAGGGAACATACTTCTCGCTTTCGATGGCGACAATTGTTTGTCGGGACACTCCTATAAGTTCTGCTAATTGCGCTTGAGTCATGCGTTTTATAGCTCGTTCTACTCTTATATTATTCTTCATTACCTATTCTTCTTTTATGTAGTTCGTACAGAAAACGGAAGTGAAACAGCAGGAATATGCTGAACATTGAGAGCATTAATAAAGTTATATAAACCATACCAAAGCAGAACCAAGTGAAGATAATAAAGAAAATCGTATTTACTTTCAATGCCCATACTAATGAACGCATGCGGAGATGTTCAACATATTCATCCTCAACTATATTCTTTGAAAATGCTATCATATATAGAGAGAGAAAGGTCAAACAGTAGACAAGTTCAGAGAACATGTCTTCCTGTGCAAAATAAAAGAAAGAACGACCCTCTTGTTCAGGCGCAAAGAAATTAAGGTTCCCAATGTGTAAGGTAATAAAACTCAGTCTGTCATCATTAAACCAGTCGTTGATACCTAACCAGGAAACCAAGAGCATGACACAACAGGGGGTGAAAATAATCCAACCAATCTTCCTAAAGATGTGGGGTAAAAGGTAGTCTGCTTTCATAAAGTAGCTTTTTTGATTAATAAGAAAAGATTTCTATCACGCTACAAAAGTAATGATTACCTTTCTAAAAGTCAAGTAAACTATACAAAAAGATTGCTTTATTAATCTTGTATTTAACCTTTATTTGTATTGAAAGCTATCTCTTCGGCTCTTTCTCTTCGTTTTTTTTCTGAATAGAGTCGGCTTTTAATTCCTGTTGTGTCTGTCGATAGGCTTTAAGGATTGGGTCCTCTTTATCCTCTAAGCCATCCATTTTCTTGAAAACTTCACGTAGCTTCTCAACATGCTTACGGTCTCTACGTAGCCGTTTATCAAGCATAAGCCCAAAATCAAACTCTTGAAGAGAGTGGGCTGGCTTCTTCTCTAAGATATCACGTTTCGGCATTCTCTTTAAGAGTTCACGTCCGTCAACAATCTGTTTGCCTGTCACTATGACTTCATCTAAGTAATGTTCTGCGGGATAGAGAAACACCGTGTCGCGTAAAACCTCATTGCGCAACAGTTTCTCTGGTGCGTATCCTTTCTTTTTGAAGCTGGCTGTTTGGAAGGTATCGGGTAAGGTGATGAGCCCTTTCCATGTGGTTAGTCCGATATTCTTACCGTCTGCAATGACTAAAACATCACGTATTGGGAAATGCGAGACGCCATCGCATACCAGCACCTCCTGGGCTTGAAGTGAGGCCAAGGGGAGTAGTAATAGCAAGAGGAAAAGTACGACTCGTCTACGCATAGCTATCTATTTGTTTTTTGCAAACTTACATAAAAGTTTTCTTATATACCCTTTTTCGTAATTGTTTTTCGTGGAGAGGAATGTAATCGTAACTTTGTTTAACCTGAAACGACCCTCTTAGTTGATTTTTCTTGCCCTCTTTGCGGAATATCTACACCCCCTTTTGTCCTCGTTGGCATGGCATATTAATGTCTTGTTTAGACCTGTCTTAATACGACTCATCGCTTAGCTTGGGTTTATGTTCATGAACGGAAATATTTATTTTCACGATAAAAAATATTTTTCTTCATGACAATAAATATTTCTTTTCATGAAAATAATTCGTGGAATACGATATTTTCAGCCTTTAAGACTGAACCTTTCCATGTGGATTTATTGTGTTTATTGTTTTTAATTACTATCTTTGCAGAAGATAGTCGGCACTCGGCAATGTCAAAGCAAGCTTTCATTGCGCTCGTTTGCACTATCTTTGCAGAAGATAGTCGGCACTCGGCAATGTCAAAGCAAGCTTTCATTGCGCTTGTGTGTACTATCATCACAAAGAGTAATTCACCTTAAAAGGATATTAAAAGATATGACAATAGAAGAGAAAACAAAGATAGAAGAGAGTATCGTTGATGTGTTGAAGACCGTTTACGACCCAGAGATACCTGTGAATATCTATGACCTTGGTATGATCTACAAGATAGATCTTGATGATGAGGGTAACCTTGACATGGATATGACCTTTACTTCTCCATCCTGCCCAGCAGCTGACTTCATATTTGAAGATGTGCGCACAAAGGTGGAGAGTGTTGAGGGTGTTAAGACAGCAAACATCAATCTTGTGTTTGAACCGGTCTGGGATCAGAGTATGATGTCAGAAGAGGCACGTGTTGAATTAGGCTTCGAATAAGCATCCTCGCTCCCTCTTCGTTAGTCCAGAGGTGCCCCCTCGTCCCCAGCTCGGTCCCCGCTTCTGAGGTACTACCTCAGAACTCCCTCCGAAATCACCCACCTTTCATCATCCATTCACCCTCCCAATGATATGAAAAATATCTATTTCCTTTCTGATGCCCACCTTGGCTCACTTGCCATTGACCACCGTCGAACACACGAACGCCGCCTTGTACGCTTCTTGGATAGCATTAAGTATAAGGCTGCCGCAGTCTATCTCCTTGGAGATATGTTCGACTTTTGGAATGAGTATAAGTATGTTGTCCCCAAAGGATTTACTCGCTTCCTTGGGAAAGTGTCTGAGTTGACGGACATGGGAGTGGAGGTTCATTTCTTTACAGGTAATCATGACCTATGGACCTACGGCTATTTAGAGGAGGAGTGTGGTGTCATCCTTCATCGCAAACCAGTGACAACGGAAATCTATGATAAGGTGTTCTACCTTGCACATGGCGATGGCTTGGGTGATCCAGACCCAATGTTTCGCTTTCTTCGGGAGGTGTTTCATAATCGTTTCTGTCAACGACTGCTTAACTTCTTCCACCCTTGGTGGGGAATGCAGTTGGGCCTTAACTGGGCAAAGAAGAGTAGATTGAAACGTGTTGATGGGAAGGAAATACCCTACTTGGGCGAAGACAAGGAGTATCTGGTGCAATATACGAAGAAGTATATGGCTACTCATAAGGATATAGACTATTTTATCTATGGTCATCGCCACATCGAACTGGATCTCACTCTGTCGCGGAAAGTGCGTATGCTCATCCTTGGCGATTGGATATGGCAGTTTACTTACGCTGTCTTCGATGGTGAACACATGTTCTTAGAGGAGTATGTAGAGGGTGAAAGTAAGCCTTAACAAACGTAAAAATATCCTATTTGTAAAGACAAATGTACCCATTTTGAGTATAAAATATAAATTTTCGCAAAAGAATTTGGAGGTTATCAAACAAAAGCGTAACTTTGCATTGTCTTTAAGAGGGATGGACATTAAACCATTACCGATAGAGAAGAAGATTGGCGTTCAGCCTTTGATTTGATTTAAGACATTCATAATATAAAATAAAACTCAGGTTTGTAGATTAAGTTTAGTCAAAAGAAAGGTAGTTGTCGTGAGACAACTACCTTTCGCGTTTCTATGTGTCTTTATCGTTATTCGACAATGTCTTTATACAAATATAGGCAGTTATAGCTCCCTAAGGGATGTCTATAACCGCCTAATACGTCTAAGTCACGATGTTTACTTCTTCAAGTCTCTGACCAAGTCCTGTGTGTCGCGCGCAATAACAATCTCTTCGTCTGTTGGAACAAGGACAACCTTTACCTTTGAGTCGTCAGTAGAGAGTACCTTTTCCTCACCTCGGCACATGTTGCGTTCCTTGTCGAGTTTAATGCCAAGATACTCCATGTCCTTGCAAGCATCCCAACGAAGACCAGTCTGATTCTCACCCACACCAGCTGTCCAAACGATGATGTCCACACCATTCATTGCTGCTGCGTAAGCACCGATGTACTTCTTAATACGATAGGTGTACATCTGTAATGCCAAATGAGCCATCTTGTCGCCAGCGTTGTCAGCGTTCTCAATGTCGCGCATGTCCGAGCTGATGCCTGTAATACCAAGTACACCAGACTCCTTATTAAGGAAATCAGCCATCTCTTGTGGCTTCTTTCCGAGCTTCTCCATTAGGTAAGTAACGGCAGAAGGGTCGATGTCGCCAGAGCGTGAACCCATCATCAAACCTGCCAATGGGGTAAGTCCCATAGAGGTGTCGATGACCTTACCATTCTTGATAGCAGCCATTGAAGCACCATTACCGATGTGACAAGTGATAATCTTCTGTGTCTTAATGTCAACACCAAGCATCTCACAGACACGGTGTGACACGTAACGATGGCTCGTTCCATGGAAGCCGTAGCGGCGAACATGGTACTTCTTGTAGAACTCGTAAGGCACTGCATAGAGGTAAGCGTAGTCAGGCATGGTGCTGTGGAACGCATTGTCGAATACTACTACCTGTGGTGTGTGAGGCATCAAAGCGTCAACAGCACGCAAACCACGCAAGTGTCCTGCGTTATGAACAGGTGCAAGGTCGATAAGACTCTCGATACCTTCCTCCACTTCCTTGGTTACGATACAGCTTTTCTCAAATAGATCGCCACCTTGTACGACACGATGACCAACAGCGTCTATCTCGTCCAAGCTCTTCAAAGCACCCATCTCTGGGTCGAGGAGCACCTTGAATACGAGTGCGACACCCTCTTTGTGGGTAGGAAGGTCGGCCATAATCTGCTTCTTCTCACCATTGTCAAGTTTCACTTTGATGAATGCCTCATCGAGACCAATGCGTTCAACGATACCCTGAGCCAGTACAGACTCGTCTGCCATATCGTACAGTTTGTATTTAATAGAACTACTTCCGCAGTTTAAAACTAATATCTTCATATACGTAATTGTGATTATTGAATGATGTTGTTAGTAATATTGATTTTAAGTCTTGCTGGTTTCTAATAGTGCAACAGACGAAGTAATAACTATTAGATCAGCACTTTTGATTTCAGTTTACCTCTTTGCGTCCTGTGCTTGACACGCTGTGATAGCTACCATATAATAGATATCATCAACGCAGCAGCCACGTGAGAGGTCGTTTACAGGACGTGCTATACCTTGGAGGATAGGGCCAATAGCCTTCGCACCACCGAGGCGCTCAATCAGTTTATAGCCAATGTTACCTACCTCAAGGTTAGGAACAACGAGCACGTTAGCCTTACCTGCGATGTCAGAACCTGGTGCCTTCTTTGCTGCAACGGCTGGGACTAATGCGGCATCTGCCTGCAGCTCGCCATCAACCTTCAGTTCTGGGAACTTTTCTTTGGCAATCTTTGTAGCCTCAACGACCTTATCAATGATATAAACACTCTTACCGGTCTCGCGGTCCTTAGCGTCTTGTGCAGAGCCCTTAGTAGAGAAGCTCAACATAGCAACGTATGGGTTCTGAAAGCCTGCAACGCTCTTTGCGGTCTCAGCAGTGGTATATGCGATCTGAGCCAACTGGTCGGCTGTTGGGTTAGGAGTAACAGCAACGTCACCCATAACGACGATTCCGTTCTCACCATACTGTTCCTCGTGTGTAAGAATGAGCATAGCACCACTCACACAGCTAATCCCTGGTGCACATTTAATAATCTGTAAGGCAGGACGAAGGGTGTCTCCTGTTGTAGAGAGGGCACCAGAAATCTGTCCATCAGCACCATCCGTCTTAATAATCATACAGCCGAGGTAAAGATTGTTCTTGGTTACCAGCTCACGAGCCTGCTCTAATGTCATACCTTTCTTTTGGCGTAGTTCGGCCAATTTAGCGGCATACTCTTCACTCTTTGGGTTGTTTTCTGGGTCGACAATGGTAGCCTTGTCAATGTTCTTAAGCCCCCACTCTGTGGCAAGCTTACGTATGTTGGCTGGGTTTCCAATGAGGATCAGATTGGCGATGTCGTCAGCCAACACTCTGTCAGCTGCCCTTAAGGTACGCTCCTCTTCTGCCTCGGGGAGCACGATACGCTGCTTGTCGGCTTTAGCACGTGCAACGATTTGCTCTAATAAGTCCATATTTGTATCTTAAAATATATTTATTATAAATTCAGTTTTGCTATGCAAAGATAGCAAAAGAAAGTTGTAATGCCAAACATAATTATTGTTTTCTCCCATAAAAGAGAATTATGTTGTTTGCTAAACATTTTTAGTAACGACCTTGCTATGGCTATCTTCTGAATGTGGTAGGGGTGAAAATGCTCCTATTTTACCTTCTTTCGTAGTTGTACAGGGGCTTCACACCGCATGTGCGGATAGTGTACATCAATGGTAATCGGGGCTAAACAGGATGCAATCTACTTACATTATCTTGCATGATAAGAAGATATACCATTTTATTTCACCCTTATAAGAATAAAAGCAAGCCTGCCTTTGCGAGTCTAAAGTTTTCTGGTTATCTTTGTAATCTAAACAATGTAGATAATTATATGATTAAGTTTCATGATGTAAAGACGACCGACCGTGAATTAATACAGCGTTATACGCTGTGTGGCGACCGCATGAATTGCGACTTAAGCTTTGCCAACATCATTTCATGGAGGTTCTTATATAATACGCAAATAGCTGAGGTTGATGGCTTCTTAGTGTTCCGTTTCTATACAGGACATCATCTTGCCTATATGGCTCCGGTGTGGAAATGCAAGTGGGAGGAGGGGATGCGAGAGCGTTTTGCAGCCGTTGTCCGTCAGATGCGAGACGATGCTATCATCTTGGGTCATCCCTTCTTGATGTTAGGCGTATGTTCTTATATGACGAAAATATTAGAGGAAACCTTCCCAGAGACCTTTTATATTAAGCCAGACCGCGACCACTTCGATTATATCTACACACGAGAAAAGCTGGCAACACTATCTGGTAAGAAGCTACAAGGGAAGCGTAACCACTGTAATAAGTTCCGTAAGAGCTTCCCAAACTATGAGTATCGACCACTAACAAAGGACATGATACCAGAGTGTATCGCTGTGGAAGAGTCATGGAGAGCTGTCACAAAGGAAGATACAGACGAGTCTGAAGAACTATCTGAGGAGCTTCGTTCAATGACACGTGTCTTCGACTTGTGGGATGAGATTGGTGCACTCGGTGGTACAATATGGGTAGATGGCAAGCTGATAGCCTTTACCTTTGGCTGTCCTATTACGAATACGGTCTTTGACGTGTGTGTTGAGAAGGCTGACACGGCCTACGAAGGAGCTTTCTCTATCATCAATCAGGAGTTCGCACAGCATCTCCCAGAACAATATGAGTATATGAATCGTGAGGAAGACCTTGGTATAGAGGGTCTCCGATATGCGAAGCTTTCTTATAAGCCAGACATCCTCTTGGAGAAGAATGTTATCATGGAGAAATATCCACTGGCGCAGGAAGAGACACAGGAGGAGATTAAGGAGGAGACGATAGCACTATGGCGTGACACCTTCCATGACGTTGAACCCTTTATTCAACTTTATTTCTCACGTGTCTTCAAACCTGAATATAACGTTATCTGTCAGGTTGATCAGCACACTGTGGCTGCTCTTCAGACGCTCCCTTATACGATGAAGTATTATTCAGAAGAGGTGCGAACAGCTTATATTAGTGGTGTGAGTGTACGAGAGGAGTACCGCAAGCAGAACATGGGCAACAACCTTATGTCACAGGCTCATTTCCGTCTTTATCACAAGGATATTGTCTTTGCCACATTAATACCTGCTGAGGAATGGCTTTATGACTGGTATGCTCGATGCGGTTACACACGTAACATCACTTGTACTCCGGGTCCGAAGGAGGTTGACAAGATGAACTTTAAGACCTTTGATGAGTGGCAACGTAAGAAAGACTGTGTACTCTTACATGACGAGGAAGGGTTGGAGATTATTAAGGAGGACAATCGTCTCGCATTGACGCTTAACCCAACTGAGCAGCAAGAGACCAAGGATATCCCTGCTATGATACGTGTTATCAATGCGGAGAAAGCATTAGAACTCTATGCGCAACGCCATCCTGAACGTACAGAGAATATCCGTGTGTATGACGATTCGGATATTCCAATGAACAACACATACTTCCAAATCAAGCGAGGACACGTCGTTCGAACAAATCGACCGTTGCCTAATACGCGCTCACTAACGATTGCTGAGTTAGCTGATTATATCTTTAAGGATGATAGCCTTGAGATGAATTTAATGCTTAATTAGGTGTTGAGTCATGGGTGATAGGTGTTGAATGTTAGGTGTTGATGAATGGTGATGTTGGGTGATGGGTGTTGAGTGTTGAATGTTGGTTGCTGATTTACATTTTATCCACCCCCCCTTATAAGTATTCATCAACACCTATCATCTATCACCCAACACCCTTTATAAGTATTCATCAACACCTACCACTCATCCCCCAACACCTACCATTCATCGCTATTCATCAACACCTACCACCCAACACCCAACACCCATCACACAGTGACAATCTCTTTTGTGAGGATACTCTCCAACTGCTCGGCTGAAAGACGTAGTTGGAACTCACCATGCATGGCAACACTAATGCGACCCGTCTCCTCTGATACGATGATAGCCAAGGCGTCTGAGTCTTGCGAGATACCCATGGCTGCACGATGGCGGAGGCCAAGTTCCTTTGGAATATCTTGCTTATGACTTACAGGAAGGATGCAACCTGCTGCTTTGATACGGCGTTTTGAAATCACCATCGCACCGTCATGAAGGGGTGAATTCTTAAAGAAGATGTTCTCTATTAGGCGTTGGTCGATACGAGCATCAATCAGGTCACCTGTCTCAACGATGTCTTCCAACATCACACCACGCTCTATGACAATCAGTGCACCAACCTTTCCACGACTCATACTCATACAGGCCATGACAATAGGCATAATGGTCTCTTTGTCTACCTCGCCTTTATTGCCTTTTCTTGTGAATAGTTTCATGATGTTATTCACCTTTCGGTGTGCGCCAAGGCTATAGAGGAAGTGGCGTATATCTTCTTGGAACAGAACGATAAGACCGATGACTCCCACCGAAACGAGCTTGTCTAAGATACTACCTAATAAGCGCATCTCTAACACTTGACTGACTATGAGCCACACGATAATGAATACCATGATACCGATAAAGACGTTCAGCGAACGCGACTCTTTCATCAATCGGTAACTATAGTAGAGCATCAATGCTACCAGCACGATGTCGATTACATCCTTTATACCAAATGGGAAAAACATAATTACAAAACTACTCCCCATCTTTTTACCATCGTCTCTGACCGTGTTGGGCGGAGGATAGCTGATAGTGGGTGAAGTATGGGTTATCTGTTGGGTTATAATTAATGTGTAAAATCGAGCTTACTGCTCGGCATTCTGGCGCATTGCCTCAACGATTCTCACTGCTTCAACGGCAGGACGAACGTCGTGAACGCGAAGAATATTGGCTCCCTTCATGAGGGAGATAGTGTTCAGAACGGTGGTTCCGTTAAGACTCTCTGCGGCTGTTATGCCTAAGAGCTGATGAATCATACGCTTACGACTAATGCCAACGAGTATAGGTAGTTCCATTACCTGCAGTCGCTCCATCACGCTTAGTAGTGTGTAGTTACCGTCGACGGCCCCTTTTCCAAAGCCAAAGCCTGGGTCGAGGATGATATCTTTCTGTCCTAAAGCACGTAGCTCTTGCACTTCACGTGAGAAGTCGATGAGCATGTCGTGCAGATTGGCTGCCGTAGACATTAATATATAAGGTGCACCTAATTCGGCGACAGAAGGGAACATGTTTGAATCTTTGCCTTCTTCAACATCATTAATGATGTCGGCACCAAACTCTTCTATCGTTCGTTTGGCTATTGACGCACGGAAGGTATCGATAGAAAGGATAGCATCTGGCTCGGCTTCTCGTATGATGGGGAGTGCAAAAGCCAGTCGACGCATCTCTTCATCAGCACTGACAACCTTGCCGCCAGGGCGTGTTGAGCATGCACCAACGTCAATAATCTTTGCTCCCTCAGCCATTATCTGGTGTGCACGTTGGCGGATAGCTTCCTCTGTCTGTACCCGACTGCCGGCAAAGAAAGAGTCGGGTGTTACATTCATGATACCCATGACGAGTGGATGACTCAAGTCGATGAGTTGCCCTCGTACGTTGATAGTATAATTAGTGGGCTTTATGTCTGCCCCAAGGTTCATATTCTCCATATCCGCAAAGGTAATGCAAAAGTAGCATATATGGGAATTTTGAATTGAAAAAAATAACTTAGTGGGGGAGGCAGGGTATGTTTAAGACAGGGTAACAGGGTAGAGTGGGGAGATCTTAAGACATGGTAACAGAGTAGACAGAAGATGTTTAAGACAGGGTAATAGAGTAGGGAGGGGAGGTTTTGAGACATGGTAACAGAGTAGACAGGAGATGTTTAAGATAGGGTAACAGGGGAGGGTGGAGACGTTTTGAGACATGGTAACAGAGTAGACAAGATATGTTAAGACAGGGTAACAGGGTAAGGAGGGATGGTTTGAGACATGGTAACGGAGGGACGGGAGAGGCGGAAGTAATATGGTATGCGGTAGTTGGGGGCATTATAAGGTATGATAACAGGGAGGTGGGGGAGTTAGTTATGTGGGAAAGTGATGTCGTTTGTAAGAGAGAATGAGGTTTGTAGAACTTTATAAAAAGGATAAGATGAAGGTAGAGTGGTGTTACGTCTCGAATTATTTTCATGAAAAAAAATATTTCTTATCATGAAAAAAAATATTTTTCTTCGTGAAAATAAATCTTTCCTGTCGTGGAAATAATTTGGAGGTGGAACTTTTCTCCTATTGTAGAACGAGTTGTGAAGATGGTAGAAAGGTGTAATCAAATGATGGGTTGAGCCTTGCGAATGGGCTGTTATACTCTTTTCTCTTATCCTATAATAAGTTTTTAAGGAATGAGGAAAGCAAGAAATAGGTTACAGTATTCTATCGTTAAGAATTGAGGAAAGTGAGGAATAAGATTTAGTGATAGGCTTTTAAAGAATGAAGAAAGCAAGAAATATGATTCATTATTATATCTTTAAGGGTGGTGGAAAGTAAGGAATAAGAATTAATGATAGGTTTTTAAGGTATGAGGGAAGCAAAAAAAATAGGATATGCCAGTCGTTTGACATATCCTATTCTATATGCTATTTGATGATAATATCTGTCTTCCGACAGGCAAGACTTAGGCGTTTACACGGCCCAAGTAGCTGCCATCGCGAGTGTCAATCTGGATAACTTCACCCTCATTGATGAAGAGAGGAACACGAACAACAGCACCTGTCTCAAGCGTAGCAGGCTTTGTTGCGTTTGTAGCAGTGTTACCCTTAACGCCTGGCTCGCTATGTGTGATAGTCAAGGTAGTCTTAACAGGCATCTCAGCGAGGAGGATAGTGCCGTCAGAAGTGTCTGTAACAACCTCTACAACATCACCTTCTTTCATGTAGTCAGAACCAGTAATCTGGTGCTTAGGGATAGGAATCTGTTCGAAAGTCTCCTGATTCATGAAGATGTAACCCGTTGCATCCTGATAAAGATACTGGTAAGGGCGACGCTCAACACGTACATCTTCAAGTTTGAAACCTACCTGGAATGTACGCTCAAGCACACGGCCGTCTGATACATTCTTTAGTTTGGTAATCATAACAGTGTTTCCTTTACCTGGCTTGCGGTGCTGGAAGTCGATGCAAGTCCAAATTTTACCATCGAGACGGATACATGTTCCAATCTTGATTTCCTGTGAATTAATCATAATCTGTTAATATCTAATTTGTTATTTTTTATATGCTGTTATCTTGTAAATGCGGTGCAAAGTTACAGAAAATATAGAAAAAAACGTAAATAAAGGGCGTAAAAATCATCGTTTTCTTGGTTAATTCAAAAAGATTAAGTAATTTTGCAGCCCATAATGGCAGGCTTTGTCCTGTCGTACTGATAATTTGCATAATAACAATAAAATAGGATAAGAAAATGAAAAGAACATTTCAGCCGCACAATCGTCGCCGTGTCAACAAGCATGGTTTCCGCGAGAGAATGGCAACAAAGAACGGTCGTCGCGTATTAGCTGCCCGTCGTGCCAAGGGTCGTAAGAAGTTAACTGTTTCTGACGAGCATCACGGAAAGTAAATGAGTACGCCTGTCCTTGATGAGGAAATAGGTGAAAACGGAAAGAAGTAGAGAGTATTCTTTGCTTCTTTCCGTTTTTTTATCTAACTTTGCCAGATAGAATTATGAGTTGACAAGTTGGTGAGTTGGTAGGTAGACAAGTTGACAGGTTGACGAGTAAACAAGTTATTTGAGAATACTACGAGTTGATAAGTTAGAAGAAAAAGAGACAAGTTGAATGACATCAAGAGAATTCTTCCACAAATTTAACAGCACATACATCTGGGGTAATATCCTTGCTATTGTCATCCTTGTGCTGATACTCTCGATAGGAGTCAGGTTTGGGCTTGACTATTATACACTTCATGGTGAGTCTATCGTCGTACCGAATGTTATTCATAAGCAGTATGATGATGCTGTGGATATCATGGATAAAGTAGGACTGACAATCGAGGTTACGGATACAGGATATGTGAAGGAGCTTCCTGCTGATTGTATTCTTGAACAATCGCCAGCAGGTGGTAAGCGCGTTAAGTCTACCCATGTAATCTATGTAACGATTAATGCTGCGAGCGCTCCATCGCTTGTCATCCCTGATATTATTGATAATAACTCGCTTCGTGAGGCGCAGGCTCAGTTGCTCTCTATGGGCTTTAAGGTCGGTGAACCAGAATATATCCCTGGTGAGAAAGACTGGATTTATGGCATCTTAGTTAATGGTAAGCATGTACAAGCAGGCGATCGTGTTCCATCTGATGCTGTGATTGTCTTGCAGGTGGGTGATGGTACACGTCAAATCTCTGATACAGCAGGACTGAATGAGCCTGAGTATGAAGACGTGGAAGTAGAAGAGAAGGTTCCTAAATACGATGAGGTAGAGGAATATGTAGAGGTGCCTGTTGATGAGAATGGCAACGAGATAAAAGATAGCCGTGGAAGGTCGGGCGCTAATAGTTCGGGTCCTTCTTCACAGTCGGGCTTACCTGCCGACCCATCTTCGGTTAGATCAAAAGAGTAGTTTACGATGACAACAGAAGAAGAGATTGTTTTTGACGATGAGCTTAACGATGATCTCCTTCCTACTGAAGGCAGTGGAGAAGGGGAGGGAACATTGTATGAGCACTTCCGTGTCGTGGTAGACAAAGGGCAAGAGCCTGTCCGTATTGATAAGTTCCTCTTCGAACGGATGCAACACTCCAGTCGTAACCGTATTCAGAAGGCTGCTGATGCTGGGTATATCCATGTGAATAATGCACCAGTGAAGAGTAATTATAAGGTGCGTCCAGAGGATGTTATCACCTTAATGCTCGACCGCCCAAAGCATGATAATACGATAGAGGCAGAGGATATACCCTTAGATATTGTCTATGAGGACAATGTCTTGATGGTAGTAAACAAGCCGGCGGGTCTTGTCGTGCATCCTGGAGCAGGCAACTTCCATGGTACATTGATCAACGCAGTGGCTTGGCATCTGCGGGACATGCCTTCCTTCGACCCTAATGACCCTGAGGTAGGGTTGGTACATAGAATAGACAAGGACACGAGTGGCCTTTTGGTGATTGCAAAGACGCCTGATGCGAAGACAGCCTTGGGTAAACAGTTCTTTAATAAGACAACTCATCGCAACTATAATGCCCTTGTCTGGGGTAATCTGACAGATGATGAAGGGCGCATCGAAGGGAACATTGCGCGTGATCCGAAGGATAGATTGCGGATGACAGTATTCCCTCCAGATTCGGAGATCGGTAAGTCTGCTGTCACACATTATCGTGTCATTGAGCGCTTCGGTTATACAACACTTATCGAGTGTATCCTTGAGACGGGACGTACACACCAGATTCGTGCACACATGAAACATATTGGTCATCCTTTGTTCGGGGACGAGCGTTATGGAGGAACGGAGATTCTGCGTGGGCAACGGTCGAGTTCTTATAAGGCGTTCATCCATAACTGTCTCGCTATCTGCGACCGTCAAGCACTCCATGCACGGACGTTAGGATTCGTTCATCCCGTTACGGGCGAGCAGATGGACTTTACGAGTGAGCTTCCAAACGACCTTGCCACATTGATAGAGAAGTGGAGAAGCTATGTTGGAGGCTTAGCAAGCAAACAAGTAGATGAGTAATGAAACTCAGAGTTGATGGTTGGGTAAATCGCTTGTTAGTAGGATTTTAATTCGTCCATACCATTGACTATTCATAAAGATAGAAATAATAATAACCCAAATAAGCCCTACGAAGGGAATAAAAAATATCCTTCTCAGCAAGGGAAAAGAGGGAATAATAATAAAAAAGGCACAATGAAAGAATTAAAGCGTACAATTGCTATCGTTTGTGGTGGCGACTCATCAGAGCATGATGTATCTATGCGTTCAGGACAAGGGTTATACTCTTTCTTTGATAAGGAGCGTTACAATATATATATAGTAGACGTAAGAGGTCTCGATTGGAATGTCGAATTGCCTGATGGAAGTCTGGCTCCGATTGATAAGAACGACTTTTCTTTTGTCATGAACGGTAAGCGTACGGAGTTTGATTATGCTTATATTACAATTCATGGACAGCCTGGTGAGAACGGAGTAATGCAAGGCTATTTCGACCTTCTCCATCTTCCTTACTCAACAGGAGGTGTGTTGGTTGAGGCTTTGACCTTTGATAAATATGTTCTTAATAACTATCTACGCAACTTTGGGATAAAGGTAGCAGACAGCATCTTGCTCCGTCGTGGTGAAGAGTACGATGAGGCAGAGATAGAAAAACGTCTTGGTATGCCTTGCTTCGTTAAGCCTTCTTCTGATGGAAGTAGTTTTGGTGTGTCAAAGGTGAAGAATATCGACCAGTTAGCACCAGCTCTTCGTGTTGCTTTTATGCAGAGTGATGAGGTGATGATAGAGGCTTTCATGGATGGAATGGAAATCTCTCAGGGTGTTTATAAGACTAAGAATAAGTCTGTTGTATTCCCTGCTACGGAGGTAGTAACCAGCAACGAGTTCTTTGACTACAATGCTAAGTATAACGGTCAGGTTGAGGAAATCACCCCAGCCCGTATGTCTGAGGAGACAGCTAAGCGTGTAGCAGCCGAGACTAGTCGCATCTATGACATCCTTCATGCCAATGGTATCATTCGTATTGACTATATCATTTCAAAGGATAAGGACGGTAATGATGTTATCAACATGCTCGAAATCAATACTACTCCTGGTATGACAGCTACCAGTTTCATCCCTCAACAGGTGCGAGCAGCTGGTTTAGATATCAAGGATGTACTATCCGATATTGTTGAGAATCAGTTTTAGTGAAAGGATAGAGTTTATCTCTTTCAAGACAACATAAAGTAAGAGAGGGTATCAGATGTGCCATTGTCCTTCCGACAGGCTTTCTGATACCCTCTCTTTTTCGTGTTTGTTCGTTGACAGAATGTCACGAACAAACAGGTAATTATTATCTACGTCTGTGTGCAGGACGTGCAGGACGCTTGCCTACAGGGCGTTTGCCAGCTGGGCGCTTACCAACGGTTTGCTTTCTTGGAGTGCGGTTGCTGACCGTCTTCTCAGTTGTTTGCTGAGTCTGTGCAGGCTCTTCACGTACAATCTTCTCTGGCATCTTGTTCTCAGGACGGGTGAATCCATCTCTCTCAGCACGCTTACTCATAGTCTTGATACGTTTGTCGAGGTCTGGATGAGATGAGAACATGCGCTGCCATTTACTATCTTTTTGAACGCCAGCATCCTCTTCTAACTTCTTGAGACGCTCGAATGCAAGTGCCATAGCCCATGGATTCTTATCGTTCTCCTTGAGGAAATCATAGCCGTAAGCGTCAGCCTTACTCTCTTGTTTCTGTGAATAGTTAGCTTGAAGGAGAGCCTCACCAAGGTCGCCAAGCTGTGACTGGCTAAGAGATGAAGCCACACCGTTGGTTGAAGAGATACCGTCTTTCAAGGCAGAGGTAAGCAAAGCTGTGCGGAATCGCTTCTTTGAGTCCTTGTGTGCGACGTGTCCAAGCTCATGTCCGATAACACCTAACAACTCATCATCGGTCATTGCGTCCATCAGAGAAGAGAAGACACGAACACTACCATCAGGACAAGCAAAGGCATTAACGTCTATAACATAGTACACCTTAAAGTTCAAAGGGATGCCTTCAACCGATGTCAGTCCCTTTGTCAGTCTATTCAGACGCTTCGTGTAAGGACTATTTGCGTCACAAACGTGGTTGTGCTCATCCATCCATTCAATATACTCTTTTACATACTTTGCCATGTCGGCATCTGTTAATGTGGCTGCTTTTAGCACTTTCGTAGCACCACCTGCTGCTTTACCAATGTTGAACTGTGCCATTGCAGGCATGGAACCTAATAAGAGTAGGGCACTAACGCATACGCTAAAGATACTTTTTTTCATACGATTTTAGTAATTAATAATATTTCTTATAAGTGCAAATGTATTGATTATTTTTTGATTACACAAGCTAAATTAGGGCTTTCTATTTTCTTTAAATTTTATTTAAAATTGGGTTAATGATGGGTCTCTTTTGATTAATATTTAGTGTGTTATTATGTATATAATTATTAAGAAAACAGCCTTCAACGTGTACTTGAAATAGTATTAACCCTGTGCTTGTTTGGTATATGTGGTCTCTTCCCATCTCTGTAGGCTGCAATACGGTTGCTATCTGCCGTTTTCATCATGTGTCCGGAGCCTTCGGACAATCTGTCCGAGGCCTCCGGACACTTTGTCCGAAGCCTCCGGACAAGGTGTCCGAGATGTTCGGATATTGATAGATGAGGGGAGGGAAGCCAGATGATGACCTAATACTAAGAGTGAGTAAGGCGTTACGAATAAACTTGTCTGAGGATGTTTTTATTAGTTATCCATAGTCTAAGCGTTCTGAAAAGGTATGCTCTCTTTCACTTTTCATGTGTGATGAGAGTAGTCACTACTGATAGTTCAATTTGCAAAAAATAATTTTTCCTGTTATATCTGTTATCCTTTTTGGCTGTGTAAGTCGTTAGATAATAGGACGGTTACGCTAAATGTAAAATATGACAGCAACTGAAAATAAACCTCATCTTGGTGTTTTTGGGGTTATATCTACGGTCAAAAAATAAGGAACTGATGGACAACGCATGTCCTCCTTTGCGTGGTACAATAAAAAAAGGACAACCGAATTACGGCTGTCCTTAGATGTTTATTTCTCTTGTCTGATTAGTTTCTGTTGTTACCGAAGAAACGGAGAAGATAGAGGAAGAGGTTGATGAAATCAAGGTAGAGGCTCAATGCACCAAGGAGTGCTATCTTCTGAGCACCCTCGTCAGCATCTGGTGCCATCTGAAGGTTGCGTTTAATCTTCTGAGCGTCCCATGCAGTAAGTCCTGTAAAGACAAGTACACCGATACCACTTACGATGAAATCGAACATTGCACTCTTTAGGAAGATGTTCACAAGACCTGCAATGATAAGACCGATAAGGGCCATGAAGAGGATACCCCCCATCTTCGTCAAGTCCTTCTTAGTAGTAGAACCTATCAACGCCATTGCTCCGAAGGTTCCTGCTGTTACAAGGAATGTCTTCGTGATGACCACTGATGAGAAGGCTGCGAAAATCCATCCTAATGTGAGTCCATTGACAGTAGCAAAGATAATGAACCATATTGTTGCTGCTGTGAGAGACAGTTTGTCAATGCGTGAAGATAGATACCAGACGATACCAAACTCTACTAATGCCATGACAATCATAGCACCTCTACCCATGTAAAGGAACTGGATGAGCGCAGGAGAGTTACCCGCACCGTATGCTACGACGCCAGTGATAGCAAGCGCCATCGTCATCCATATATAAACCTTACGCATTAAGGAAGGGAAGACACGTGACATCTCTAAGTCACGCTCTTGTGTGTTTGTTACGTTTGTGAAATTGTCAAAGTTCATATTCATTCTTTTTAATTTGTTATCAATGTGTTATTGGCTCAAAAGAAATGTGCCATCTATGTTTGAATGTACAAATGTCATGCCATTCAGTCGCAAAGATAATGGAAAGATTAGATACTGACAAATGTAGCACATGTTTTTTCATTTTTTTAGATATTATGGTTTTTGCTTTATATAATAAGGTGGGTTACGTGTTATTATCATTTTCGCTTCGACTTTACGAAAGGCATACCTACTTTTATGTATTTTATGTATAATAATGTGTTCAATTACTTGCTATTACGCTTTTTTTGCCTAACTTTGGTCACTGTAATACATAGTACTTTGTAAGTATGATGTGTTATAGCTAAAAGTATTAAATATTTCACAACGTAACAAACAGACATTTATGAAAAAAGCCTGGAGAGGATTCACTGGTACAAAGTGGCTCGACGAAGTCAATATGCGTCAGTTTATCCAAGATAATTACGAAAGTTATGATGGTGATGCTTCATTCCTTGAAGAACCTACAGCCGCAACAAACAAACTTTGGGGTATGCTCAAAGAGCTGCAAAAGCAGGAACGTGCTAAGAATGGTGTGTTAGACATGGAGACCGAGGTCGTTTCCAGTATGACTGCCTACGGCCCTGGCTACATCGGAGAAGGAACCAAGGATTTGGAGAAAATTGTTGGTTTACAAACTGATAAACCTCTGAAGCGTGCGTTTATGCCGTATGGTGGTATCAAGATGGCTGAGCAAGCTTGCACAACCTACGGTTATGAACCTTCTGAAAAGCTACATGAAATCTTCACAAAGTATTGTAAGACACATAACGATGGTGTCTTCGATGCTTATACAGACGAGATGAAACTTGTAAGACACAACCATATTCTTACAGGACTCCCTGATACCTATGGTCGTGGACGTATCGTTGGTGACTATCGTCGAGTTGCACTTTATGGTGTAGACTTCCTTATCAACGAGAAAGCAAAGGACCTTCGCAACTGTGGAGACGGTACGATGACCGAAGAGATAATCCGTTTACGTGAAGAGATCTCTATGCAGATAAAGGCTCTCAAGGAGATGAAGGAGATGGCAGCCATCTATGGTTATGACATTTCTGAGCCTGCTAACAATGCACATGAGGCTGTTCAGTGGCTTTACTTTGGCTATTTAGCAGCCATAAAGACCCAGAACGGTGCGGCGATGTCGGTAGGTCGCATCTCAACCTTCCTCGATATCTACATTCAACGAGACTTCAAAGAAGGCACACTAACGGAGAAAGAGGCACAAGAACTTATCGACCACTTGGTTATGAAGTTCCGTATGGTTAAGTTTGCACGTATTCCTTCATACAACCAGCTCTTCTCTGGCGACCCTGTATGGGCTACGCTCGAGGTGGCAGGATTAGGTATGGACGGCCGTTCTATGGTGACTAAGAATGATTTCCGCTTCCTTCATACACTTGAGAATATGGGTCCTTCACCAGAGCCTAACCTCACCGTGCTCTATAGCTCACGTCTTCCAAAGCATTTCAAGGACTATGCTGCGAAGATATCTATCTCTACCAGCTCTATACAATATGAGAATGATGATGTGATGCGACCAATCTGGGGCGACGACTACTCTATTTGTTGCTGTGTATCTGCTACCCAGACAGGTAAGGAGATGCAGTTCTTTGGCGCTCGTGCAAACCTCGCTAAATGTCTTACATACGCTATTAGTGGTGGCGTTGACAGTAAGACACGTGAGCAGTGTGGACCTGCTTACCGTCCAATAGAGGGTGATGTTGTTACCTACGAGGAGTTTATGCCTCGCTTCATGGATATGATGGAGTGGTTGGCGGGTGTCTATGTAAACACATTGAACCTCATCCATTACATGCACGATAAGTATTTCTATGAGGCTGCAGAGCTCGCCCTCATCGATACAGACGTACGTCGTACTTTCGCAACGGGTATCGCTGGCTTCAGTCATGTGGTCGACTCAATCTCGGCTATCAAGTATGCTAAGGTGAACATCATACGTGATGAGACTGGCTTCCCAATAGAGTATAAGACGGAGGGTGACTTCCCTCGTTATGGTAACGACGATGATCGTGCTGACGATATAGCAGTATGGTTGTTGAAGACCTTCATGGATATGATTCGTAAACACCATACCTATCGTAACTCTGAACCTACAACAAGTATCCTTACCATCACTTCAAACGTGGTATATGGTAAGTTTACAGGTAATATGCCAGATGGTCGTCCAGCTGGTGCACCGCTTGCGCCGGGTGCTAACCCGTCTTATGGCGCAGAGCAGAATGGCTTGTTAGCATCGTTGAACTCAACTGCCAAGCTCCCATACGAGTATGCGCTTGACGGTATCTCAAACACTCAGACGATTAGCCCAGACGCTCTCGGCCACAATGACGAGGAACGTGTCAACACGCTCGTGGGTGTTATGGATGGCTACTTCGACCGTGGTGCACACCATCTGAACGTGAACGTCTTTGGTGTAGACAAACTAATCGACTGTATGGAGCACCCTGAGAAGGAGGAGTATGCAAACTTTACCATCCGTGTGAGTGGCTACGCTGTGAAGTTTATCGACCTCACACGTGAGCAGCAGATGGACGTTATTGCTCGTCGAGCACATGGATCAATGTAAAGTGAATAGTCAACATATTGATTTATCAGATTTGCCGACGTCCGAGACGATGCTACGGGTGCACTCTGTAGAGTCGTTCGGGTCGGTTGATGGACCTGGTATTCGTTTCGTCATCTTCCTTAAAGGATGTGCTATGCGGTGCCAGTACTGTCATAATCCAGACACATGGGACAGGGCGGGGGGTAACCTCCGCTCTGTTGATGATGTCCTTTCACAAGCACTTAGATACCGCAGCTATTGGGGTGAGAAGGGTGGCATCACGGTGAGTGGGGGCGAGGCGCTGCTACAGATACAGCCTCTGACCGAGCTATTCCATAAGGCGAAGGACTTAGGTATCAATACTTGTCTTGACACTTCTGCCCAACCTTTCAACAGAAAGGATGGTCGTTTCTCGGCTTTTGAAGCGTTAATGAAATATACTGACTTAGTCTTATTAGACATAAAGCATATTGACAATGATGCCCATAAACGGCTTACGGGGTGGGAGAATGAGAATATCTTAGATTGTGCACGTTATCTGTCGGATATTCATAAACCTGTGTGGATAAGACATGTCTTAGTCCCTGGTATTAATGACGATGATGAGTCGTTGCACAGACTTCGTTCTTTCATAGACACATTAAGCAATGTGGAGCGTGTTGAGGTGCTGCCTTACCATGACTTGGGAGTCTATAAATGGGAGCAGTTGGACATTCCTTATAAACTCACAGACGTGAAACCTCCTACGGAAGAGAGTGTTCTCCATGCACGTAAGATATTGACAGAATGACGGGGGTATATATATAAATGGTGTAACAGGTGTCTTATAGGTAAGCTTCACATGGGGGTTTGCATAATTCCTCTGATGTTTTATAGATATAAGTTCCTCTGTTTTCTGGTCCCATCACTAAGCTTTTAGATGGTTATAACAACAAGGTTAGCTTTATGAGACTTTATGTGACAGGATGACTGATAGTTGGAGATAAGTTTGGAAGTACGTATGTTTTATTATTGAATATTTATGCAATATAATGCGGTATAATAATACTCTTTCTTCTTGATTTATACGTTTTTATTTGCATATATCGGTATAATTGCATACATTTGCAGCCGAATTAGAATTTATATACGGGTTATGAAGGTAAAAAACAGTAGACTTGAAACATTGAAAATGCTTATTTCAAGTATGGAACTAAGTTCCCAAGAGGAAGTATTGAAGGTATTGGAACAAGAGGGATTTAAGCTGACGCAGGCTACGTTGAGTCGTGACCTAAAACAGTTGAAGGTGGCTAAGGCCGCTTCAATGAACGGTAAGTACGTTTATGTTCTACCAAATGAAACAATGTACCGACGTGTGACAACGCCTCGTAAGGCAACTGAGATGTTGCAGCGAAGTGGGTATATCTCGGTGAACATCTCTGGTCAGTTGGCTATTGTTAAGACGCGTCCCGGTTATGCCAGTGCTATTGCATACGATATTGATAACTTGGATTCTCCTTACATCTTAGGTTCTATTGCTGGCGATGATACCATCTTCATCGCTCTTCGTGAGGGTGCTACTCGTGGGCAAGTGCTGGATGCTTTGTCTTACGTAATCCCAGAGATTGGATAGTTCTTAGGTAGTAATCAACTATATACGACGTTAGCTCGTTGCGTATTTCCTTTGAATAGGGTTTTACGCAATGAGCTATATTTATGGCTTATCCTGTCTTCTTACTGGTAGCTTGGTCGCTACACCATATTTCGTAAGACTTAGGAGAATAGAAAAAAACTATTACAAAAAATCATGATAAGTATCTTCGAAATAGGCGTGTGTTATCTCTTATAATTGAATCTGTAACCCACAAGTAATCAGTATGTTGTGAATAACGTTATAGAAGACGCTCTTCTTGTATCAAGAAAGGCGTCTTCTTGCTTCTTGAAGGGCATGTTCTTGGATGAAGAAGGGTATCTTCTTGTAACAAGTCAAGGCTCTCTTCGAATAGAGAAGGAAATGTTTGCTGAAATATCTTTACATTTCCTGCGTGTACGTTCAGTGTTCTTTCTTCTCCTTTTATAAATATCCTCTATATCTGTGTAGGGTTATTTAGCTTTATCAGATTACGCTTTTAAGTTACAATTTATATGCACAAACATTCTACAAGTGTGTATAAATTTAATTATTTAATGCTTATTTTATCGAATACTTGTTACTTTTTAATGCCGATATGATTTTATTTATTACTTTTGCGGAGAGTAAAATAGTGTGTTGAATTATGGAAGAAGCGATAAAGCAAATAGGTGAAAGATTAAAAGGATTACGTGAATCTTTAGACCTCTCAGTACAGGAAATGGCAGAAACCTGCGGTGTCACGGAGGATAAATATCTAAAGATGGAAGCGGGAGAGAACGATTTGTCGGTTAGTAGACTGTATAAGTTGTCTCAAAAGTATGGTATTGCATTGGACGCTTTGATGTTTGGTGAGGAGCCACACATGTGTTCTTATTTCCTTACACGTAGGGGGAAAGGCATGAGCGTAGAGCGTAAGTTCGCATATAAATATCAGAGTTTAGCAAGCGGATTTAGTGGACGTCGGGCCGACCCCTTCCTTGTGACGGTTGAGCCGAAGCCTGAAGATGCCCCTGTAAATATGGATATACACCCTGGTCAAGAGTTCAATATGGTTTGGGAAGGCCGTATGGACCTGCGAATAGGGGATAAGAAATTTATCTTAGAACCAGGCGATTGTATTTATTTTGATGCTAATCAGCCTCACTGTATGCGTGCTTTGGATAACGTGACGATGCGCTTCTTGGCAATTATATTTTAGGTTTTAATTCACTCAATAGCTCTAAGTAAACGATGGAATATCGTGGAACTTAGAAAAGGATTTGGTCTTTTAATGTTTATTTATGTGCTATAGAGTAGTCTATAGACCATGTTTTTAATTCAATAGGATAAGATGATAGAAAGATATTTGACGCAAACACATTTCACGTCAGAGGCAGATTTTCGAGAACACTTGCATTTCAAAGTCCCTGAAACATTTAACTTTGCTTATGATGTCATGGACGAATGGGCGAAAGTGGCACCTGATAAGTTGGCTTTGTTGTGGACCAGTGAGCGTGGAGAGGAGCTGAAAGCTACGTATGCGGAGTTCAAAGAGCAGACCGATCAAGCTGCTGCTTATTTCCTAAGTCTTGGTATCCGACGTGGAGACAAGGTTATGCTGATTTTGAAACGCCATTATCAATGGTGGGTTTCGATGATGGCTTTGTGTAAGATAGGGGCTGTGGCTATCCCTGCAACCCACATGTTGACGGCAAGTGATATTGTCTATCGTAATCAACGTGCGTCGGTGAAGGCTATTATATGCGTCAATGATGAATACGTAACGACGCAGGTTCTGCAGGCTATGGCAGAAAGTCCAACAGTTGAAGTGCTCGTTGCTGTTAACTCATTGGCTGAGAGAAATAAGCCTGTGGCTGAAGGCTTTCATGATTGGTTTGCTGAATTGGAGAAGGCACCGGCCTTTGTTCGACCAGAGAAGGTAAACTCCAATGAAGACACGATGCTGATGTATTTCACAAGTGGTACCAGTGGAGAGCCGAAGATGGTGGCACATGATTATCTCTATGCGTTAGGTCATCTTATTACGGGTGTCTTTTGGCATAACCTCGATGAGGATAGTGTTCATCTGACGGTGGCTGATACTGGTTGGGGAAAGGCTGTATGGGGTAAGCTTTATGGGCAGTGGTTTGCCGGTGCAACGGTCTTTGTGTATGATCATGAGAAATTTACGGCTGAGAAGATTATGCGTATGATGGAGAAATATCATATTACATCGTTCTGTGCTCCACCTACTATCTATCGCTTTATGCTGCAAGAGGATTTCTCAAAATACGACCTCTCTTCGCTAAGATACTGTACTACGGCAGGAGAAGCACTTGAGCCTGTTGTGTTCCAAAAGTTCTTCGACCTCGTTGGAGTTAAAATGATGGAGGGATTTGGACAGACTGAAACAACTATGACCTTGGGTACTTTCCCTTGGGTTAAACCTAAACCTGGAAGTATGGGAAAGCCTAATCCCCAGTATGATATACAATTGTTGAGACCTGATGGAACGCCGTGTGAAGATGGTGAGAAGGGTGAGATATGTATCGATACCAGTGCAGGAAAACCGTTGGGGCTCTTTAAGGGCTATTATCGGGATACTGAACTGACGGAGAAGGTGTGGCATGATAATCTCTATCATACAGGCGATTTGGCTTGGCGTGATGAGGAAGGATACTTTTGGTTTGTAGGTCGTGCTGATGATGTCATTAAGAGTTCGGGCTATCGTATTGGTCCGTTTGAGGTAGAGAGTGCGTTAATGACGCATCCAGCGGTCGTTGAGTGTGCTGTGACGGGTGTACCTGATGAAATTCGTGGTATGGTTGTTAAGGCTACTGTTGTCCTTGCTAAGGAGTGGAAGGATAAGGATAACGAGGCGCTCGTAAAGGAGTTGCAGGGGCATGTTAAACGTGTGACTGCTCCTTATAAGTATCCGCGTATCATTGAGTTTGTGGATGCTTTGCCTAAAACTATCTCTGGTAAGATACGTCGTGTAGAGATTCGTGAGCGTGATAAGCAGTAGTCTTCTGCCTTCAGAGGACTGTAAACCGGTGTGCATCGGGTGGGTCGTTAGGCTAATCTCTGACTTTTTTTAATTCAAAGATAGAGCCTCTACCCCTTGTTGAAGCCGTCCCAATGATTTTAAGGAGGCATGAGGATGAAGTGTGATTGCTTTTATTACAGTTGTATGTTGCTTATATAATAAAGGTGTAAACCGATTATTAAGCTTCAAATTAGGTCTGAAAGAAGAAAAAATGCACTTTTTTGAAACTTTCTCTTCAAAATGTTTGGAGGGTAAGGAAATTCTGTATACCTTTGCACTCGCTTTACAAAACAAGCCACCTGGCAAGTTAGTTAAAGCATAAAAGAAAGAGTTCTTTGAAAAGATTTACATAAACAGAGAAGTAGTACAAGAAGCGTCTGTTTGGTTTTATATCAAATGGATGGGTAAAAGAAACGAACCGATCAATTCGTTGTTCCTACTTTTGAGGCACGCCTCAAAACTAAAGGAACAAAAGAAAAGGTGCTTTTTACTTGATACTTTTAGGATAAGCGTTCTGAAACAGAGATTACTCGGTGAAGCGTTTGGGTTAACATGGTATTCATTATCATTTATCACCCATCACTTATCACCAAAACATATTTTACAATGGAGAGTTTGATCCTGGCTCAGGATGAACGCTAGCTACAGGCTTAACACATGCAAGT